>JAESFK010000058.1_pt1 | contig 140653 bp, 126 predicted proteins | sample 9269391 | NCBI WGS metagenome assembly JAESFK01 (sample SAMN14506231, study PRJNA617097) | algae metagenome | isolation source: Drouetiella hepatica UHER 2000/2452 and co-occurring heterotrophs from... | place: Slovakia: Slovak Paradise National Park, Hrabusice, Kosice Region | collected... | reverse complement strand
CAAACAACGGCAGATGGTACGACTTCGGTTATCTGATCGGCCTGCTAGCGTGGGCCGGTGGCGGCGCCGCTGCCAGCAATTAGCGAGGAATATCCATGCCCGCCAGAATCTCCCGCGCTTCCTATGCCCACATGTTCGGCCCCACGGTGGGCGACCGGGTGCGGCTTGCCGACACCGAACTGTTCATCGAGGTCGAGAAGGACTTCACCACCTATGGCGAGGAGGTGAAGTTCGGCGGCGGCAAGGTCATCCGCGACGGGATGGGGCAGAGCCAGGTGGCGCGCGCGGACGGGGCGGTGGACACGGTCCTCACCAATGCGCTGATCGTCGACTGGACGGGGATCTACAAGGCCGACATCGGCCTGAAGGACGGGCGCATCGTCGGCATCGGCAAGGCGGGCAACCCCGACACGCAACCCGGCGTCACCATCATCGTCGGGCCGGGCACCGAGGCGATCGCCGCGGAGGGCAAGATCGTGACGGCCGGCGGGTTCGACGCGCATATCCACTTCATCTGCCCGCAGCAGATCGAGGAGGCGCTGATGGCCGGGTTGACCACGATGCTCGGCGGCGGCACCGGTCCCGCGCACGGCACGCTGGCGACGACCTGCACGCCGGGGCCATGGCACCTGGGCCGCATGATCCAGAGCTTCGACGCCTTCCCGATGAACATCGGCCTTTCGGCCAAGGGCAATGCCTCGCGGCCGAAGGCTCTCGAGGAGATGATCCTCGGCGGCGCCTGCGCACTGAAGCTGCACGAGGACTGGGGCACCACGCCGTCGGCGATCGACTGCTGCCTCTCGGTGGCCGACGCGTTCGACGTGCAGGTGATGATCCACACGGACACGCTGAACGAGAGCGGGTTCGTCGAGGACACGGTTGCCGCCATCGGGGGCCGCACCATCCACGCCTTCCACACCGAAGGTGCCGGCGGCGGCCACGCGCCGGACATCATCAAGGTCTGCGGGCTGCCGAACGTCATCCCGTCGTCGACCAACCCGACGCGGCCCTACACCGTGAACACGCTCGAGGAGCACCTCGACATGCTCATGGTCTGCCACCACCTCGAACCGGACATCCCGGAGGACGTCGCCTTCGCCGAGAGCCGCATCCGCAAGGAGACGATCGCCGCGGAGGACATCCTGCACGACATGGGCGCCTTCTCGATCATCGCCTCCGACAGCCAGGCGATGGGGCGCGTCGGCGAGGTGCTGATCCGCACCTTGCAGACCGCCCACAAGATGAAGGTGCAGCGCGGGCCGCTGCCCGAGGACGCCGGACGCGGCAACGACAACTTCCGCGTCCGCCGTTACATCGCCAAGGTGACGATCAACCCCGCCATCGCGCACGGCATGTCGAAGCACATCGGCTCGGTGGAGGTCGGCAAGCTCGCCGACCTCGTGCTGTGGTCGCCGGCCTTCTTCGGGGTGAAGCCGGACCTCGTGCTGAAGCTCGGCATGATCGCCGCCGCCCCGATGGGCGACCCGAACGCCTCGATCCCGACGCCGCAGCCGGTTCACTACCGGCCGATGTTCGGCGCCTACGGGCGGGCGATGACGGAATCCTGCGTCACCTTCGTTTCCAAGAATGCGCTGGAGGCGGGCGTCGCCGAACGGCTGAAGCTCGCGAAGCACGTGCTGCCGATCGAGCACGTCCGCGGCATCGGCAAGAAGGACATGGTGCTGAACGACGCCTTGCCGGAGATCGAGGTGGATCCCGAGACCTACGAGGTGCGCGCGAACGGCGAGCTCCTCACCTGCGCCCCCGCCGAGGTGCTGCCGATGGCGCAGCGCTACTTCCTGTTCTGAGCGGGGCAAGACGCTGTCCGGAGAAGCCGCCATGCACGCCCACGCCGTCGCCCCCGCCGGCTCCTTCGACGCGGCCGCCGTCGCCGACACGGTGGTGCTCGACCGCGAGGATCGCCATCGCCGCCGCATGGCGATGACGGGCGAGGGCGGGCTGTCCTTCCTGCTCGACCTCGCCGAGGCGACGGTGCTCGAGGACGGCGATGGGCTGGTGCTCGGGGACGGGCGGATCGTGCGGGTTCGCGCGGCCGAGGAGGACGTGGTGGCGATCACCGCCGCCTCGCCGGCGGAGCTCGTGCGCATCGCCTGGCACCTCGGCAACCGCCACCTGCCGACCGAGCTCCATCCCGACCGGCTGGTGATCCGCCGCGACCACGTCATCGAAGCGATGGTGGAAGGGCTCGGCGGCCGTCTCGCCCCGGCCCGCGCCGCCTTCCGGCCCGAGGGCGGGGCGTACGGGCTCGGCGCCGTGCAGGGTCACGATCATGGGCCTGCGCACGATCATCGGCACGGGCATGGGCGTGGTCCCGAAGACCATCACCACCACGTTCCCGGCGGCGGCCACGCACACCATCACCACGATCACGCCCATGATCACGCCCACGACCATGCTCACGATCACGCGCACGATCATCCGCACGATCACGGGCATGCCGACGCGTCCCCGGCCCCGCCCCGTGTCCCCCCGCCCGTGCTCGCGGGCGACGGCCTCGTCGCGGTCGGCGCGCCGGTGGATGACCACGGCTACTGCGCGCCCGACGAGGCCGCCGGCGGGCGCTGCGGCGGCGGCCATGCGCACGGCGGCTGAGGCGCCGGCGGGCGGGGCGGCGTGCGTGACGGGCAACGCCGGGGGGCGGGCGGCCGCCGGCGATGCTTCGATGGCGCTGCCGGCTGCCGGCGCCACCCCGCCGGCACCCCTGCCGTCCGATCCGGCGGTCGATCCGCGCCGCGCTGCGGTAATCCTGCAGACCTGGCTGTCGCCTGCCTTTCCGGTGGGCGGCTTCGCCTACAGCCACGGCCTCGAATGGGCGGTCGAGGACGGCAGCGTCTTCGATCTCGGCAGCCTCGTCACCTGGCTCGGCGGCGTCCTTCATCACGGCGCCGGACGCTCGGACGCCATCCTGCTCGCTCACGCCTGGCGGGCCGCGCGGGCGGACGATGCGGCGGGGTTGTGCGCCGTCGCCGAACTCGCCGCCGCCCTGCAGCCGACCCGCGAGCGCCGCCTCGAGGCCCTCGCCCAGGGCGAGGCCTTCCTGAAGGCGGCGCGGGCGACGTGGCCGAGTGAGCGTCTCGACACGGTCGCCGGCGCACTCTCCGAGGCGGGCCTGCAAACGTCCCTGCCGGTGGCCATTGGCGCTGCAGCCGCGGCCCACGGTCTTCCTTTGCCGGCTACACTCGCATCCAGCGTGGTTGCATTCCTGGCTAACTTGTCCTCTGCGGCTGTCCGACTGGTGCCCCTCGGCCAGACCGATGGGCAGCGCGCCATCGCCGCCCTCACCGCCGACGCCCTCGCCGTCGCCGCCGACGCCGAGACGGCGCCGCTCGATGACGTCGGCGGCGCGAGCTTCCGGGCCGACATCGCTTCCGCCCGCCACGAGACCCAGTACACGAGGCTGTTCCGCTCATGACCGACGCCGCGCCGCATGCGCCGATCCGCTCGCCGACCCCGTCGCCTGTCCGTCCCGTGAAGTCGCCGCACGGACCCCTTCGCGTCGGCGTCGGCGGCCCCGTCGGCTCCGGCAAGACGGCGCTGATGGACGCGCTCTGCAAGCGCCTGCGCGACCGCTACGACCTCGCCGCGATCACCAACGACATCTACACGAAGGAGGATGCCGAGTTCCTCACCCGCTCTGGGGCGCTGGCGCCCGAGCGCATCCTGGGCGTCGAGACCGGCGGCTGCCCGCACACGGCGATCCGCGAGGATGCCTCGATCAACCTCGCCGCGGTTGCGGATCTCAACGCCCGCTTCCCGGCCCTCGACCTCATCCTGATCGAATCCGGCGGCGACAACCTCGCGGCCACCTTCTCGCCGGAACTCGCCGACATCACGATCTACGTCATCGACGTTTCCGCGGGCGACAAGATCCCCCGCAAGGGCGGCCCCGGCATCACCCGCTCCGACCTCCTCGTCATCAACAAGATCGACCTCGCGCCCCTCGTTGGCGCCTCGCTCGAGGTGATGGACCGCGACGCCCGCCGGATGCGCGGGGCGCGGCCGTTCGTCTTCACCAATGTGAAGTCCGGCGAGGGCGTCGACGCCGTCGTCGATTTCGTCGAGACTGCCGGCGGGCTCGGCTGAGCGGCGTCGGGGGACGGCCGCCGGGCCCCGGGGGAGGGGCGCTTCATGCACACACCGGCCGCGGGAGCGGAACCACGCAGCTTCGGCGCGCGGGCGCTCGCCTTCTTCCTGCACGAGTTCCGCCAGGTCCTGCCGCCGACGATCTTCTTCGCGATCGGCTTCACCATCATCGTCTTCACCCAGCACCTGATCCTGGCCGAGTACGAGATCGCCTTCTCCGGCTACCTCGTCGCCGTGGTGATGGCGCTGGTGGTCGGCAAGGCGGTGCTGGTCGCCGACAAGATGCCGTTCCTGCGGGTCTTCGACCATGCGCCGCTGATCGCGCCGATCCTGTTCAAGACGCTCGTCTACTGGGTGTTCGTGTTCATCGCCCGGCTGCTCGAGGCGCTCGTGCACTACATGGTCGAGAGCGGCGGCATCGGTGGCTTCGCCACCCATCTGGTCGAGCACTTCTCGTGGAACCGGTTCCTGTTCATCCAGACCTGGATCCTGGTGCTGTTCCTGCTCTACTGCACGGCGGCGGAGGTGGCGGGGCTGCTCGGCGACGGCGAGCTTTTCCGGGTCTTCTTCCGCTACCAGCCGACGGAGCTGAAGCGGACGCGGCGGCAGCGGGCCCGCGCCCTCGTCCGCCTCTCCGCCCTCGGGCGCCGGCACACGGCGGCGGATTTCCGCGATCCGGCGAGCCCCGTGCACCAGGAGACGGTGGCGCTGATCGAGGCACTCGCCTCGGATGCCGCGCGGCAGGAGCCGGCGCGGCCGGCCGTCGGGCGGCGTTCGTCCGGGGGCTGAGCGGCGCGGCCGTCAGGCGACGGCGTCGGAATTCGCGGCAGGTCCCGCCTCGGCGCCCTCGATCGCCGCGTCGAGGGCGAGCCGCAGGCCGTCGATCTCGCGGCGCAGGCGCTTCAACTCGCCGACGTCGAGCCCGAGTCGTCCGGCGATCACCGTCGGCAGTCCGGCCGCCTCGGCCCGCAACGCCCGGCCGGCGTCACTGAGGGCGATGCGGACCTGCCGCTCGTCCTCGGCGTCGCGGCTGCGCGTCACCAGGCCGGCCGTGGCGAGCCGCTTCAAGAGCGGCGTCAGCGTGCCGGAATCAAGCCCGAGCCGCTCGCCGATCGCCTTCACCGTCAGCCCGTCGCGCTCCCACAGCACCAGCATGACGAGGTATTGCGGGTAGGTGAGCCCCAGCCGCTCGAGCAGCGGCCGGTAGGTGCGCGAGAAGGCATGCGAGGCGGCGTAAACGGCGAAGCAGAGCTGGTTGTCGAGCGCCAGCGCGCCCGCCTCGGGCCTCGGTGCGGGGGTGGCGATCTCGTCGGCGTGCGGCATCGGATGGGACCCTCTCGCCACCGTCATAGCGCGGCCATTTCGATTGCGCAAAATCCAATCGACAGTCGCGCTTCCGGCTTGACAGCATCCAATTAAATTGTGCACGATGCAACTGCCTGGCCGAGAGCGTCCTTCGCCCGGCCGAAACGAAAAGGGAGATGTCAGATGGCCAGCGTCTATACGGCCGAAGCCTCAGCCACCGGCGGCCGCGACGGCCGCGCCGTCTCGAGCGACGGTGTCGTCGACGTGAAGCTCGCGGTGCCGAAGGAGATGGGCGGCGGCGGCGGTGGCGCCAATCCGGAGCAGCTGTTCGCGGCCGGCTTCTCGGCCTGCTTCCTCGGCGCCGTGAAGTACGTCGCCGGCAAGGACAAGATCAGCGTTCCCTCGGACGCCAAGGTGACCGGCCGCGTCGGTATCGGCCCGCGCGACGACGGCACCGGCTTCGGCCTCGAAGTCGACCTCAAGGTGTCGCTGCCGGGCCTCGACAAGGCGACGGCGGAGAAGCTCCTGCACGACGCCGAGATCGTCTGCCCCTACGCCCACGCCACGAAGGGCAACATCCCGGTCCGCATCAGCCTCGCCTGATCGGCCGCGCCGGCTCCCGTCCACGGGTGTCGCGAAGGCGGAAGACGAGAACGGAAAACGCCGGCCGGATCGCTCCGGCCGGCGTTCTCGTGTCTCGAGGGGAAGGATCAGCCGCGGCTCAGCGCGCCGCCGTCCAGCCCTGATACTCACCGAGGTTCTCGGACGTGATCAGCTTCGGCTCGAGCAGCACGACGGCCTCGGCTGGCTTGTTACCCTTCAGCACCTCGGCGGCCATCGTCATCGCCTGGCCGGCCATAACGTAGGGGTCCTGCGAGGCCGAGGCCTTGATCAGCGAATTGCCGGACTTCAGCTCCGCCTCGATGTCCGGGGCGCCGTCCACCGCGGTGATGATGAACTCGCTGCGGCCGAGCTGCTTCGCCGCCAGGTTCACGCCGATCGCCGTCGGATCGTTGATGGCGAAGATCGCGTCGACCTTCGGGAAGCGGGTGAGCAGCGACTGCGCCACCGCGAAGCCGCCGTCGCGCGAGCCCTTGGCGTCCTGGTTGTCAGACAGGATCTTGATGTCGGGGTACTTGGCGAAGGTCTCCTTGCAGCCGTTGACGCGGTCGACGATCGAGGAGACCTGCGGCCCGTTGACGATGATGACCTCGCCCTTCCCCTTCAGGTGGTCGGCGAGATACTGGCAGGCGATGGCGCCGGCCTTGACGTTGTCGGTCATCACGGTGACGTCGGCGCCCTTCGCCGAGACGTCGAACGCCCCGACGACGATGCCCGCCGCCTGCGCCTTCTTGATCGCCGGCTCGATCGCCACCGGATCGACGGCGTTGATCATGATCACGTCGACGCCGGCGGCGATGAAGTTGTCGATCTGGGTGAACTGCTTGTTGAGGTCGTAGTCCGACGAGGTGTTGGTGAAGCTCGTGTCGGGATTGATCTTCTTCGCGGCCGCCTCGATGCCGTTGATCGTGGCGACGAAGAACGGGTTGCCGAGCGAGCCGACCGAGATGCCGACGGTGTTGAGGTCCTTGGCGGCGGCCGGGGCCGCCACGGCGGCGGCGACGGCGAGACCGAGCGCGATGCGGGTGAACGTCATGGATGTTTCCTCCGGTCGTGGTTGGTGGCGCCCCGCCTTCACGCGGGGTTCGCCCGTCTTCGTGGCCTTCGCGGCGGCCGCCCGTCGCGGCCGCCGTCCCTCCGGGTGACGATCAGGTCCGCCCGCCGTGGCTGAGGCGGTAGCGGTCGAGTGCGACCGCCCCGATGATCACCAAGCCCTTGATGATGTACTGCCAGATGTCCGAGACCCCGACGAGGATCAGCCCGTTCGTCAGGATGGCGATGATGAGAGCACCGATCAGCGTTCCCCAGATCGAGCCGATGCCGCCGGTGAACGAGGTGCCGCCGAGGATGACGGCGGCGATGGCGTCGAGCTCGTAGCTCATGCCGAGCTGCAGGCCGTTCGCCGCATAGAGGCGCGCCGCCGCCATGGCGCCGCCGAGGCCGGCGAGAAGCCCGGCCGCCCCATAGACGAAGAGCAGGATCTGCCAGACCTTGATGCCGGCGAGCCGGGCCGCGTCGGGATTGCCGCCGACGGCGTAGATCCGCGTGCCGAGCACGGTGCGCCTCAGGATGATCCACGAGATCACCACGACCGCGAGCGCGATGATGACGAGCCACGGCACGCCGAAGAGCGTGCCGTTGCCGATGAAGGCGAAGGGCAGCTCGGGATTGAAGACGGTGGTGTCCTCGCCGAGGAGGCGCGCGACGCCGCGCACCGCCGTCAGCGATCCCAATGTGACGATGAACGGTGGAAGGTTGAAGAGCGCGATGAGGGCGCCGTTGAGGAGCCCGAAGCCGAGCCCGACGGCGAGCGCCGCCGGCACCCCGAGCATGCCCCAGTCGGGGATCAGCGAGCCGAGGATCGCCACCATCGCCGAGGCGGCGAGGATCGAGCCGACCGACAGGTCGATGCCGCCGGTGAGGATGACGAAGGTCATGCCGGCGGCGAGCACGATGTTGATCGACGCCTGCTGGGCGACGATCGACAGGTTCTGCCAGCTCATGAAGCGGCCGCTCATCAGCTCGAAGGCGATGCAGATGAGGATCAGCACCGGCAGCATGCCGAGGACCTGGATCATCTGGCGCATCGAGCCGCGCCGCGACTCCTGCAGCGCCGTCGCCTTCGCCGCCTCGCCTGCGCCGCCGCTGCGCATCTCCGCCATCACCGCTCCCTCCGTCCTCCATCCCGCCCTTTTGCCGGGCGGTGACTACTCGCTCGTCGTCGTCCGCCTCAGGCCGCCTTCTGGGTGTCCGCGCCGGTCGCCACCGCCATGATCGCCTCCTGGGTGATCGGCGCCTCCGGCGTGCCGGTGACCTCGCCGGCGATGGTGCCGTCGCGCATGACGAGCACCCGGTCGCAGGTGCCGAGGATCTCCGGCAGCTCGCTCGAGATGACGACGATGCCGTTGCCGGCCCGGGCGAGGGCGTCGATCAGGCGGTAGATCTCCGACTTCGCGCCGATGTCGATGCCGCGCGTCGGCTCGTCGAGTATCAGCACCTTCGGCTTCGTCTCGAGCAGGCGCGACAGCAGCACCTTCTGCTGGTTGCCGCCCGACAGCGCGCCGACATTGAGGTTCGCGTGCGGCGCGCGGATCGCCAGCGCCTTCATCGCCGCGGCCGCCCGCTCGCGCGCCGCCTTGAGGTTGAGGAAGCCGCCCGGCAGGGCGTCGCGGCCGATCACCTCGAGGTTGATGTTCTCGCGGATCGTCATGTCGAGGAAGACGCCGAGCGCCTTGCGGTCCTCGGTGAGGTAGACGAGGCCCGCCTCGACGGCGTCGAGCGGCCCGTCGATGCGGCACTCCCTGCCCTCGACGAAGACGCGGCCGCTCGTCTTGCGGTCGGCCCCGGTGACGAGGCGGGCGAGCTCCGTGCGGCCGGAGCCGACAAGGCCGGAGAGGCCCACCACTTCGCCGGCCCAGACCTCGAAGGAGCAGTCGTGGATGCGCCGGCCGTCGCCGATGGTCTCCACCTTCAGGAGCACCTGCCGGTCGTGCGGCGGGGCGCGGTGTTCCTTGGCGAAGAAGGAGGAGAGCTCGCGGCCGACCATCATCCGGACGAGCTTCTCGGCGCTGATCTCCGACCGCTCGAGGGTGCCGATGAAGTTGCCGTCGCGCAGCACGCTCACCCGGTCGGAAAGCTCGTAGACCTCGCCCATCCGGTGGCTGATGTAGATGATCGCGATGCCTTCCGACTTCAGCTGGCGGATGACGGCAAAGAGACGCTCGGTCTCGTGGGTCGACAGCGAGGTGGTCGGCTCGTCCATGACGAGGATGCGTGAGCGCGCCGCAACGGCGCGGGCGATCTCGACGAGCTGGCGCTCGGCGATCGACAGCTCGCCCACTTTCGTCGCCGGCCCGAACGGTGCGTCGAGGCGGGCGAGCACCGGCGCGGCGGCGGCGGCCATCGCCTTGCGGTCGATGAGGCCGCCCTTCGACAGCTCCTCGCCGAGGAACATGTTCTCGGCCACCGACAGGTTCGGCGCGAGGGCGAGCTCCTGATAGATGATGGCGATGCCGTTGCGGCGGCCGGCGAGCGGGCCGTCGATGGTCGCCTTCTGGCCGCCGATCCAGATCTCGCCGCCGGGATCGGCCTGGTAGGCGCCCGACAGGATCTTCATCAGGGTCGACTTGCCGGCGCCGTTCTCGCCCATCAGCGCGTGCACCTCGCCGCCATAGGCGGAGAAGGAGACGCCCGACAGCGCCTTGACGCCCGGGAAGGTCTTCGAGATGTCGCGCATCTCGAGGACGGGGACCGGCTCGAGCCCGGAGGCCCGGGCGCCGCTTGGGGCGTCTGTCACGGCGCGACCTCCTTCCAGGCGGGAGCGAGCGTGTCGATGAGGGTGCGGTAGCCTGCGTAGCGGCGGTCGAGCTTCCCCCGCAGGGCCGGATCGGGCGCGATGACGCGGTCGATGCGGGTGTCGGCGGCGGCCGCCTCCGGCCCGTCGAAGCGGCCGAGGACGGCGGCGGCGACAAGGGCGGCGCCGCGCGCCCCGAACTCGCTGCCGGCCGGCACCTCCAGCGTCAGGCCGAGGGTGGCGGCGAAGATTTCCGCCCAGGTCCGGCTCCGCGCCGCCCCGCCGGCGAAGCGGACGGCGACGGGGGCGGGCCGGACGGCGAGGAGGCGCTCCAGGTGGCGGCGGTGTTCGAAGGCGACGCCCTCGTAGAGCGCCCGCACGGCGTGGCCGAGCCGGTGCCAGCTGGAAAAGCCGAGGAAGCTGCCGCGCGCCGCGGCGTTGTCGATGGCGCCGTTGAGGAAGGGCAGGAAGTAGACCGGCGGGCCGTCCTCCGCGGCCTCGGCGACGAGGCGGTTGCAGAAGCCGTGGAGGTCGGCGACGTCGCCGGCGAGCGGCTTCAGGAAGGCCTCGACGAACCATTCGAGCGAACTCGCCGAGGTGGGGCTGCCCTCGATGGCCAGCCACTCGCCGGGCCTGAGGCCGTGGGCGCTGATCAGCACCCGCCCGTCGGTGACGGGGGCCGGCAGGAAGGCCTGGTGCAGGCCCCAGGTGCCGGACATCACGACGATGCGGTCGTCGCCGACGGCGCCGGTGCCGTACATCACCGCGAGGTTGTCGCAGCAGCCGGCGGCGACCGGCGTGCCGGCCCGCAGCCCCGTCTCCGCCGCGGCCTTCGCCGTCACCGTCCCGGCGATCGTCAGCGGCTCGATCAGCGGCGGCAGCAGGCGCCCCGAGCCGCCGAGGCCGAGATCGGCGAGAAGGTCCGTCGCATAGCCTCGGTCGAGCCCGACGAGGGAGCCGGTCGACTGGTCGGTGACCTCGGCAGCCTGCTCGCCGGTAAGGCGGAGGCGGAGAAAGTCCTTGCACATCAGCGCCGCGGCGGAGGCCTGCAGCACCTCCGGACGGTGGCGGCCGAGCCAGGCGAGGAGCGGCGCCGGCTTGCCGGGCCAGAGCGTCTGGCCGGTGCGGGCGACGTGCTCGGCGCCGAGGCCCTCCGCCGTCCACTCCTCGCAGAGGCCGGCGGCGCGGATGTCGGAGGCGAGGATGCCGTTCATCGTCGGCCGGCCGGCGCCATCGACGAGGAAGAGGCCGTTGCCGAAGCCGGTGACGCCGACGACGGCGACGTCATGAGCGCCGATGCCGGCGCTCGCGAGCGCCCGCGGCACCGCCTCGCCGACGTGGCGCCACATCTCTTCCGGGTCGCGCTCGGCGTGGCCGGCGTGGGGCGAGAGGAAGCGTGGGGTGCGGGCGGCGACGCCGACCTCCTCGCCCGACGCGGAGAACACCGCGGCCTTCACCGCGGTGCCGCCGGCGTCGATGCTGAGGAAGAACTCGGCCATCGCTCGTTCCCCGACCTCTCGCTCCGTCTCTCCTTCGGCCCCTCCGGACGACGGAAGGCGCCGGCGCCGCGACCGCGGCCGGCGATCAGGCGTGGACGAGGCGGTGCAGCATCGCGGCGACGTCGGCGATGTCGTCGCGCTGCCAGACGTTCCGCCCGAAGATGACACCGCGCGCGCCGCCGGCGATAGCCCCGCGGGTGAAGGTCTCGACCGCCGCCCCGTCCTGGGTCGCGCCGCCGAGCACCAGCACCGGCACCGGGCACGAGCCGGCGATGCGGCGCATGCCTTCCTCGGTGCCCGGATACTGGGTCTTGATGGCGTCGGCGCCGAGTTCGGCGGCAATGCGGCTCGTCGCGGCAAGGCGCTCGGCGTCGCGCTGGTCGGCGCTGCGGCCGCCCCACAGGACGGCTTCGACGATCAAGGGCAGGCCGACATCGTGGCAGCGCCGGGCCGCCTCGGCGACGGCGGCGATGTTGTCGGCGGCGTTCTCGGGGTCCTCGAAGCCGTCGATCAGGCACATCACGGCCGCGTCGGCGCCGAGCTCGGCGGCGTGCTCGGGGTCGAGCACCATGCGGTAGAGCTCGGTGCCGGCCTTCCGGAACTCGGCGACCATCGGATAGTCGATGCGGGCGACGATCGACGGGGCGCCGGCATAGCCGAATTTCGCGCCGCAGTGCTTGATGAGGCCGGGGCCGATGAGGACAGCCTCGGGCTCCGTCGCGAGGATGCGGTCGAGCGTCCCGGCGGCGTCGTCGGCGTGGGGGCTCGGCCCCTCGAGCAAGGTGCGGTCGAAGGCGACCATGAAGGAGCGCCCGCTGTCCTTGTGGAACAGACGCCCGAGACGCACGCCGATGCCGGACATGCCGATCCTCGCTGTTTCCTCGCGGCGGCCGCCCGTGGCGCACCGCTCATCTTGTCATTTCGAAGTTTGCATATCGAAAGAGGCTTGTCGAGCCGGATTCGCGCGATGCTGCGAAGCGTCAAGGTTCCTGCCGCATCGCAGCACATTCGACCCCTTTCCCTCTTTGTCGAAAGGGGCAAGAATGCTTTCAATTACGAAAGTGCGGGGAACGCCATGAGCGAAGCGCACCACAGCGAGGCGCTGCCGGCCGTCGGCGACACGCTCGCCTCCGGGGACCGTCGCCAGCGCATCCTGACCCTCGTCCGGGCCCGCGACTTCGTGCGCATCCAGGACCTGTCCCGCCAGCTCGGCGTCTCGGAGGTGACGATCCGCTCGGACGTCGACGCGCTCGCCCGCGACGGCGGCCTGAGGCGCGTGCGCGGCGGCGTCATGCGCGTGCTGCAGACGGTGCCGGAACTGCGCTACGAGGCGCGCAGCACCGACCGGCTCGCCGAGAAGAAGGCGATCGCCGCCGCCGCCGTGGCGATGCTGTCGGATGGCGACAGCGTCATCCTCGATGCCGGCACGACGACGATGGAGATCGCCCACGCCCTCGCCGACCGCACCGACCTCACCGACCTCACGGTGTTCACCGCCGGCCTCAACGTCGCGCTGGCACTGGAGCGGGCGATCCCGCGCATCCAGGTGATCGTCACCGGCGGGGCGCTGCGCCCGCAGCAGCACTCGCTGGTGGAGCCCCTGTCGACGCTGGTGCTCGAGCGCATCCGCGCGGCCATCGCCTTCGTCGGCTGCAACGGCATCGATCCGGGGCTCGGCGTGATGTGCATGAGCCTGCCGGACGCGGCCCTGAAGCAGGCGATCATCGCCGCCTCGCACCGCTCGATCATCGTCGCCGACGCGTCGAAGTTCTCCCAGACCTCCCTCGTCCGCTTCAGCGCCTTCGAGGAGATCGACATGGTGCTGACCGCCGGCACCCCCGACCCGTCCGCCGTCGCCCTCGTCGGCGAGGCCGGCGTGGAGGTGCGGGTGGCGGAGGGCGCGGGCTGAGAGTGCCGCGGCGGGGTCATCGCCCCGGCATCAGGGCGTCGCCCCGTGTGTCGTCCTGTCGGTCGGCAGAGGATTGGAGCGGGCGATCGGGATCGAACCGACGACATTCAGCTTGGGAAGCTGACGTTCTACCACTGAACTACGCCCGCGCCGGGCCTGAGGCCCGCGGACGCCCGCCGAGCGGCGCGCATCCGGATGCTGTTCTACGCGCAACGGCGGCTCCGCATCAAGGGTGACCGCGCTTCGAGCGCGTCTCGCCGGCAGGGACGCCAGCGCCGTCGCAGATGTCGCCGCGTGGGCGTCCGGCGGGCAGGGTTGGCCGCCGGTGGCGCCGGCCGCTTTGTGCGGCGACCAATCTCCGGTCACCCTGCCCGCGCCGTCGTCCGGTGTGCGCAACTTTTCTGTGGGAGAATGCAACTCTGCCGTGCTAGGCTGGCGCCGGTGCTTCGGGGGCGGGTCTTTTGCTTCTGAAGGGTGAAGTGATGGCGTCCTTTGAATCCGGTTATGCTTATATTCTGCAGGATGACGGCGGCAACCAGTATACGACTTCAAATGCTTTCGTCATCACCGTTCAGGCGTCCGACGGCGAAGGCGATACGACCTTTGAGTCTGGTGATCTCATTACGGGAAGCGGTCTTCCGGGCGACGGACTGAATTATCTCGGCTGGTATCTCGACGGGTGGCTTGGCATCACCCAGGACGGCAACACCATCTATTATCTCTCCAACGAGATCCTGCCGGTTCCCTCGAGCTTCACCGCCAACACCGATGCCTTCACCCCATGCTTCCTTGCCGGCACGCGCGTCGCGACGCCGGACGGCGCGCGGGCGGTGGAAGATCTGAAGGCGGGCGACCCGGTGCTGACGGCCGACGGCCGCACGGTGCCGGTGCGCTGGGTCGGACGGCGGACGGTCGTCACCGCGTTCGGGCCAGGGCCGGACCATGCGCCGGTCGAGATCGCCGCAGGTGCCCTCGGGCCGAACCTGCCGGCGCGCTCGCTGCGGCTGACGAGCGACCACGCCCTTCTGCTCGACGAGGTGCTCGTGCAGGCCGGCGCCCTCGTCGGCACGGCGGCGCGGCGCCTGACGGCGTCCGAGCTCGGCGAGCGCTACACGGTCTACCACGTCGAGACCGAGGCCCACGACCTCATCCTCGCCGAGGGCCTCGCGGCGGAGACCTTCCTCGACACGGTGACGCGCCGGCGCTTCGACAACGTCGCCGAGTACGAGGCTCTCTATGGCGACGCGGTCCCGGCCCTGCCCGAAATGGTCCTGCCACGGGTGAAGTCCGCCCGGCAGCTGCCGCAGGCGCTGCGCGCGCGGTTCGCCGCCGCCGCGTGACGCGCAGGTGGGCGGCGCGCCCGCCCGCGTGGATCACGCCCGCGCGCCGCCTCGCTGCGGCGCGCTCATCCGGACGACGGCGCTCCTCCGGGCGGTTGCGCTGCTCCTGCCGGCGGACGCGCCTCGTAGGTGCCGGAGGAACTGCAGCCCGTCGGCGTGCGGGTGGCGATGGTCCTGGTGATCTCGGCGGCGTCGCCCGAGCCGACGAGGGCGCTCGCCTTCGCCGTGTCGGTCCCGCACGTCACCACGACGGTGTAGAGCACCGGCGTCTCGCAGATGTTGCTCACCACGACCGAGAACTTCTTGGTGGTGACGCCGCGCGGATCGGTGAACTCGCGGCCGAAACGGATGGTGTGGGTGGCGCAGGCGGCCGCCTCGCCGGCGAGCGCCGCGAGCGGGGCCGCCAGGCCGCCGAGAAGGATCGCCTTCGGGATCACGCGCCCTGTCCCCTCCGCCCATCGCAGGCCGCCCGGTCCGGGCGGCACGCGCCCGCCGACAGTGGCAGCGGCAGGTTGCGGTCTTGCGACGGCAGCCCGCCCCCGATGCGCCTCGGTCAGGCGGTGCGGAAGTGCTTGGAGAGCTTCAGGCCCTGGGCCTGGTAATTCGAGCCGATGCCCATGCCGTAGAGGCGCCGGGGCGCCGCCGCCATCCGCTCGTAGACGAGGCGGCCGACGCTCTGGCCGTGCTCGAGGATGAACGGCACCTCGCGGCTCCGCACCTCGAGCACCGCCCGGGAGCCGTGGCCGCCCGCCGCGGCGTGGCCGAAGCCGGGATCGAAGAAGCCGGCATAGTGGACGCGGAACTCGCCGACGAGCGGGTCGATGGGGACCATCTCGGCGGCCGTGGACGGCGGCACGTGCACCGCCTCCCGGGAGACGAGGATGTAGAACTCGTCCGGATCGAGCACGAGGCCGGAGGCCGGGTCGGCGGCGATCGGCTCCCAGAAGGCGCCGACCGGGTAGCCGCCGACGCGGTCGACGTCGACGACGCCGGTGTGGCGCTTCGCCCGGTAGCCGACCGGCGCGCCCGGGGCGGCGGGCTCGAGGTCGACGGAGAGCACGAGGCCGCCGTCGATCACCGGCTCGCCGGGGGAGGCGATCGTCTCGGCGGCGTGGAGGGCGGCGAGGGCGGCGTCGTCGAGGAGGGCGGCGCCGCGGCGGACCCTGAGCTGCGACAGGCGCGAGCCGGTGCGCACCAGCACCGGGAAGGTGCGCGGGCTCACTTCCAGGTAGAGCGGCCCCCGGTAGCCGGCGGGCACGGTGTCGAAGGCGCGGCCGCGATCGGCGATGACGCGGGTGAAGACGTCGAGGCGCCCCGTCGAACTCTTCGGGTTCGCCGTCGCCGCGACGCCCTCCGGCAGGGCCAGGCCCTCCTGCAGGGGCACGAGATAGACGCAGCCGGTCTCCAGCACGGCGCCGCCCTCGAGCGAGATGGTGTGCAGCGTGAGGGCGGCCAGCTTCTCCTCGACGCGGGCGTCGGGGCCCGGCAGGAAGCTCGCGCGGATGCGGTGCGCCACCGTGCCGAGGCGGAGGTCGAGGCTCGCCGGCTGCACCTGGCCCTCGGCGAACGCCCGGGCCGAGGCGATCGCCCCGGTCGCGGCGAGCCGCTCCAGCTCGTGGTCGGGAAGGATCCCGCTCGTCATCGCCCGACGTCCCCGTCCCCGGCCCGCAAAAGACGGGCCATTGGTTTCGCTAACCCATTGCGGCGCCGAGGCCAAGCGCGCCGGCGTCCCGGCCGGTGCGGCGACCGCCAGACGGGGAAGGGAGGCGGTCGCGGTCGGCGCGTCCGCCCGGCTCCGGGTGGGAACGAAGCGGCGGGTCGGGGGTTCATGATGCTCCGAAGCCTCTGGAGCAAATGACCATCATGAAAGTTCTCGCCACCGCCGCTGCCCTGTCCCTTCTCGCCCTGCCGGCCCTCGCGCAGGGGACCACGACGACCACCACCGGTCAGGTCCCGCAGATGATGGCCATCGACAAGGACGACATGATCGTGCCGGGCCTGTCGATGCGGGTGGACGAAGTGGAGGACATCACCGTCGTCGACGCGGCCGGCGAGACGATCGGCGAGATCGACGAGGTGCTCGGCACCGCCGACGGCACGCCCGTCGCGGTCGTCGTGGAGGCCGGCGGCTTCCTCGGGATCGGCGAGAAGGACGTGATCGTCGACATCACCCGGCTCTCCAAGAACGGCGACGCCGTCGTCCTCGACATGACGAAGGCGGACATCGAGGCGCTGCCGGAGTGGGCCGACTGATCACGGGCGCGACCCGCGTCGATCCGGAGGGCGGCCACCGCGGCCGCCCTCAAGCTTCGCGCAAGCCTCGGCACTCCGCCGCAGGTGCGGGTGCTTGACGCGGCCCCCTTCGATCCCCTATCCGTCGGGCTTCCGTGGTGATTTGGCCGGCCGGCTTGCAGCCACGTTAAACAACTCGCTAAAAGGTCGGGCGTGGATTTCCCCGCCAGGCGGACACGAGAGCGGAAAGCCCACGGGCCGACGCCCTCCCATCCCCGACAGGGCACACCCGGTCCCGGCGAGCGCGTCGGCCGGGTTTTTTTGTGCCCGGCGCCCGGGTGGGTGCCGCAAGTCGGAGGTTCCTCGATGTCGACCCCGAGCGACCGCGGCGCGCCGCGACGCTACCGCCCCGCCACCGAACTCGTGCACGGCGGCGGCCTGCGCTCGCCGTTCGGCGAGACCTCGGAGGCGATGTTCCTCACCCAGGGCTTCGTCTACGAGACGTCGGCTGCGGCGGAGGCCCGCTTCAAGGGCGAGGACCCCGGCTTCATCTATTCGCGTTTCTCGAACCCGACCGTCGCGATGTTCGAGAGCCGCATGGCGCTGCTCGAGGGCGCCGAGGACGCGCGGGCGACCGCCTCCGGCATGGCCGCCGTCACCGCCGCGCTGCTCTGCCAGGTGAAGGCCGGCGACCACGTGGTGGCGCCGAAGGCGATGTTCGGCTCCTGCCGCTACGTGGTGGAAGACCTCCTGCCGCGCTACGGCGTCGCCTCGACGCTGATCGACGGCGCGAGCGCTGACCAGTGGCGCGCCGCCGTGCGGCCGAACACGCGCGCGGTGTTCCTCGAGACGCCGACCAACCCCACCCTCGAGGTGGTCGACATCGCGATGGTCGCTGAGGTGGCGCACGCCGTGGGCGCGACGGTGGTCGTCGACAACGTCTTCGCGACGCCGATGCAGCAGAAGCCGCTGACGCTCGGCGCCGATGTCGTCGTCTATTCGGCGACGAAGCACATCGACGGCCAGGGCCGCTGCCTCGGCGGCGTGGTGCTGTCGTCGAAGCAGTGGATCGCCGAGAACCTGCACAACTTCCTGCGCCAGACCGGGCCGAGCCTGTCGCCCTTCAACGCCTGGGTGCTCCTGAAGGCGCTCGAGACGCTGCCGCTGCGCATCGAGCGCCAGACGACGAGCGCCGGCCGCATTGCCGACTTCCTCGCCGAGCAGCCGGTCGTTTCGCGGGTGATCTATCCCGGCCGCGCCGACCATCCGCAGGCCGAGGTGGTGAAGCGGCAGATGACCGGCGGCTCGACGCTCGTCACCTTCGAGCTGCCGGGCGGCAAGGCGGAGGCCTTCGCGGTGGCGGACGCGCTCCGGCTCGTGAAGATTTCCAACAACCTCGGCGACGCCAAGAGCCTCGTCACCCATCCGGCGACGACCACACACCAGCGCCTGACGCCGGAGGCCCGGGCCGAACTCGGCATCACCGACGGCATGCTCCGGCTTTCGGTCGGGCTTGAGGACGTCGACGACCTTCTCGAGGACCTCGATGCGGCGCTGTCGGCGCTCGGGCGGCCGCGGGTGCGGGCGGTCGGCTGAGAGTGAGGCCGCGGCAGCGTCGTTGACGCCGCCCCTCGCCCGCGCTAGCTCCCGCGTCCAAGTCGCAGCGGAGCGGAGGCCGCCATGTACCGCGCCGTCACCCAAGGGGTTCAGGTCACTGTCGAGCCGCGCTTCGTCGCCGAGGAATCGCAGCCCGACGACGGACGCTGGTTCTGGGCCTACCAGATCGAGATCACCAACCTCGGCGGCGAGGAGGTGCGGCTGCGCGCCCGCCACTGGCGGATCACCGACGCGACCGGCCGCACCCAGGAGGTGCGGGGCGCCGGCGTCGTCGGCGAGCAGCCGGTCCTGAAGCCCGGCCAGTCCTTCACCTACACCTCCGGCTGCCCGCTGCCGACACCCTCGGGCATCATGGTCGGCAGCTACCGGATGGAGCGCGAGGACGGCGCCGAGTTCGACGTCGCCATCCCGGCCTTCTCGCTCGACTCCCCGGACGAGGCCCGCACGCTTAACTGAGCCGGCGCATCGGCGGCGCGCGCCTCAGCTCGCGTCGGTGCCGGGAATGCGCCAGCGGCAGTAGCTGCGCTTCGAGCGCCGGTCGGCGAGGTCCACGTGGATGTGATTCTCGTGGTAGCCGTCCGAGCCCGGGCCGAGGATGGTCTTGAAGCGGGCGCAGGCGGTGGCGCGCATCGTCACGCGGAACGGCTTCGGCAGGCCGTTGCCGGCGACCTCCAGCACCCGCCCGTCAGCGAGCTTGAAACCGCCGATGTCGATGGCGTTGCCGCGGCCGTGCTCGCTCATCCGGGCGCCCTTCACCCGGTTGCGCGGCCGGCAGGAATAGTCGTCGGCCACCTTCACCGCCGTCACCGCCGAGCCGCCCTTCTCGAGCGCCGGCACGAGGTCGTCGCGCAGCCACTTCGTCGCCGCCGCCGCCATGTCGCATCGCAGCTCCGCCGCCGGCGAGAGGGCGACGAGGCGACCGTCCGGCATCTTCAGGGCCTTGAGACGGACTGGCCGGAGGATGCCGCAGGCGCCGGTCTGCGGCAGGTCCGGCGCCTCCTCGACAATGGAGGGACCGAGGGCGAGGAGGGCCGTGCAGTCGGCCGAGGTCGGGCGGGCGACGGTCGGTAGCGCGGCCGGCTGTTCGGGATCGTCCGCCGGCTTCTCCGGGGCAGCGGTCTCGAGCTCCGGACCGCCCGGCGGCGTCGGCGGCGGTGTGACGGCAGTGGCGGGCGCCGGGCTCGCCGGGGCCGGGGCCCGCACGGCCGGCGGCAGCTTGCCCTCGCGGCCGGTCCACCGCACCGACGGCTTCGCCTCCCCTGGCGCCGGGGCATAGGCAAGGGTCGCCGGCGGGTCGGCGGCCGCCGGCTCGGCCGGTGCCGGCGCGGCCTCGGGCGCCGGCGGGACGATGGCGGACGCCGGAACGGCGGCGGTGGCCTGCGGCTGGGTCCGTACGGGTGCCGGCCGCGGCAGCACCGGGGCCGCGCCGGAGATGACAGCCGGCGTGTCGGGGGCGGCGGGTTCTGTCCCCACGGCTTCGGCCACCGCCGGTGGTGGAGCCGCCGTGGCTGCGGCCGTGGCGGTCGCGTCGGGGGCACTGGTGGCGGTCGCCGCCGCGGGACGGCGCTGCGGAAGGGGCGGCGCCACGGCGGTGCGGGAGGAGGCCGCGTCCGGCGGCACGGGATCGGGTGCGGCGGCCCGCGCCTCGGCGGGAACGGGTGGCGGCGGCAAACCGGGGGACGGTGGCACGGCTTCGGGCGGCGTGGGGCGGCGGCTGGCGGCCGCGGCCACGGCGGCAGGGGTCAGGCCGCCCGGCAGTACGGGCGTCGTGCCTAGGGCCTTCGGGGCGGGCAGCGGCATTGCGAAGGGGTCGTCCGCGGCGACCGGCGCTGCGGCGGAGGGCGGCGCGTCCGCCGGGGGCGTCGCCGCGCCGGGCGGACGGGGCGCGGGCAGCGGGGTGTCGGCGGATGCGGTCATTGGCACGAGGGGGACGAGCGCCAGAACCGCCGCGAGGGCGAGGGCGGCGAGCCGGCGCGGCCGCGCCGCGTCCCTTCGGTCCTGAAGTCGGGCATCGGCCAGCCGGGATTCGGCCAGCGGGCTCAAGGCCCGCCGGGTGCCGGGCCGGCACCGGAGGTGTGTTCGAACCGGAATGCGACCGCTCCGCCTTGCCCACCGTCCCACCCGCCTCGTCGCACGGACCGGCGGGGGAGGCAAGCGCGGCGCCAGCCGCACAGAAACTTGGAAGGCGCGGCGCCAGCCGCGGGGAGCTGAGCAAGCGCAGCGCCAGCCGCAGAGGAGCTCGGCAATCGCGGCGCCAGCCTGGCGATCCCGACGGCGTTGACGGGACAGCGCGATCGCGCGAGAACGCCGGCCGAAGCTTACCTGCGCTCGTAGGCAGCGAGTGAGCAAACGAGGACTGACATGATCGAGCTCGTCTTTCCGGACGGCGCCGCGCGCCCGTTCGATGCAGCCGTGAGCGGCCGCGACGTCGCCGCCTCCATTTCGAAGTCGCTCGCCAAGAAGGCGGTCGCCTACGCCCTCGACGGCGAGGTTCGCGATCTCGCCGACCCGGTCGGCCGCTCCGGCCGCGTCGAGATCCTCACCCGCGACGACCCGCGCGCCCTGACGCTGATCCGCCACGACGCGGCGCACGTGCTGGCGGAGGCCGTGCAGGAGCTCTTCCCCGGCACCCAGGTCACGATCGGCCCGGTGATCGAGAACGGCTTCTACTACGACTTCCACCGCAACGAGCCGTTCACCCTCGACGACCTGCCGAGGATCGAGGCGAAGATGCGCGAGATCATCGCGCGAGACGCCCCGTTCACGAAAGAGCTCTGGAGCCGCGAGGAGGCGAAGCGCGTCTTCTCGGAGAAGGGCGAGGCCTTCAAGGTCGAGCTCGTCGACGCCATCCCGCCCGGCGAGGACCTGAAGATCTACAAGCAGGGCCAGTGGTTCGACCTCTGCCGCGGCCCGCACATGGCGTCCACCGGCCAGGTCGGCAATGCCTTCAAGCTGATGAAGGTGGCCGGCGCCTACTGGCGCGGCGACGCCAAGAACCCCATGCTCTCCCGCATCTACGGCACCGCCTGGGCGAACCAGGCCGACCTCGAGCAGTACGTCCACATGCTCGAGGAGGCCGAGAAGCGCGACCACCGCCGCCTCGGCCGCGAGATGGACCTCTTCCACTTCCAGGAGGAAGGGCCGGGCGTCGTCTTCTGGCACGCCAAGGGCTGGACGATCTTCCAGGAGCTGATCGCCTACATGCGCCGCCGCCTGAAGCGGCTCGGCTACCAGGAGGTCAACGGCCCGCAGGTGCTCGACAAGTCCCTGTGGGAGACCTCCGGCCACTGGGGCTGGTACCGGGAGAACATGTTCGCCGTCCGCACCGCCGGCGAGGAGGCCGACGACGACCGCGTCTTCGCGCTGAAGCCGATGAACTGCCCGGGCCACGTGCAGATCTTCAAGCACGGGCTGAAGTCCTACCGCGACCTGCCGCTGCGCCTCGCCGAGTTCGGCTCCGTCCATCGCTACGAGCCGTCCGGCGCCCTGCACGGGCTCCTGCGCGTGCGCGGCTTCACCCAGGACGACGCCCACGTCTTCTGCACCGAGGCGCAGATGGCGGAGGAGTGCCTGAAGATCAACGACCTGATCCTCTCCACCTACGAGGACTTCGGCTTCGGCGAGATCGTCGTGAAGCTGTCGACCCGGCCGGAGAAGCGCGTCGGCACCGACGCCATGTGGGACCACGCCGAGGCGGTGATGCAGGACGTGCTCGCCGAGATCGAGCGGCGCTCCGGCGGCCGGGTGAAGACCTCGATCAACCCCGGCGAGGGCGCCTTCTACGGGCCGAAGTTCGAGTACGTGCTGCGCGACGCCATCGGCCGCGACTGGCAGTGCGGCACCACCCAGGTCGACTTCAACCTGCCGGAGCGCTTCGGCGCCTTCTATGTGGACGCCGACGGCGCGAAGAAGCCGCCGGTGATGATCCACCGCGCCATCTGCGGCTCGATGGAGCGGTTCTTGGGCATCCTCATCGAGAACCACGCCGGCCACCTGCCGCTGTGGCTCGCGCCGACGCAGGTGGTGGTGGCGACCATCACCTCCGACGCCGACGACTATGCGCAGAAGCTCGCCGAGATGCTGCTCGACGCGGGCCTCCGCGCCGAGGCGGACCTCAGGAACGAGAAGATCAACTACAAGGTCCGCGAGCACTCCCTCGCCAAGGTGCCGGTGATGCTCGTCGTCGGCAAGCGCGAGGCGGAGGAGGGCACGGTGTCGATCCGCCGCCTCGGCAGCCGTGACCAGCAGTCGGCGACGCTGGCAGACGCGATGGCGGCCCTCGTCGACGAGGCGACGGCGCCGGACGTGAAGCGGCAGCGGGCGGCGATGGCGGCGGCCTGAGCCGCCCCTACTCGTCCAGCCGGCCCGGGACCGTCTCGTCCTTGGCGATGACCTCGACATCGCGGTCGCGGCCGGCTTCGACGTGGAAGGCGCCGTTGTAGACGCGGTTGGCGTTCTTCGCGACGACGGCGTACTCGCCCTCGGCCAGCACGAAGCTCGGGAAGGCGCCGACGTCCTCGACGACGACGTCGCCGCCCGGGCTCAGCACCGACCAGTGGGTGTTGGCGAGCGCTTCGCCGCCGGGCTCGGCGACGAGCTTCAGCGTCACCTCGGCCGCCTGGTGGTGGAGGATCGCCTCGGTCAGCTTGCCCGGCTGCACCTCGAGGTCGGCGCGCAGCACGGCGTTGACGCCGCCGTAGCGGCTGACGACCTGGTAGGTGCCGGCGCCGACGCGCAGGATGGTGGAGGGCTCGACCTTCTCGGCGACGAGCACCCGCTCGCCGGCGACGGTGGCGAGCACGTCGAACTCCACCTCCTGCGGGTCGATCGGCAGGTCCTCGTCGATGACGGCGCCGAGCTTCAGGCCGCCGGCGTTCATCACCACCGTCTGGCTGACGACCTCGTCCTTGAGGTCGACGCGGAGGGTCGAGCCGGCCTTGCCGAAGGCGGCGTGGACGAAATAGGTGCCGGGCTTCAGCCGGAACTCGGCGTCGCCGCCGATTGCGGTGCCGACGAGCGGCAGCTTGCCGGTCTCGTCCGGCATGGCGCGGAAGACCCGCCAGGTCATGCCGGAGCCGATCGGCTCGCCTTCCTCCGTCAGCTTGGCGACGAGATAGAGCGGCACCTCGCGCCCGGCGGGGCGGCCGGTGTCCGGCGTCACGGCGGGGGCGTAGGGCACGGCTGTCTGGGGCGCCGGCGTGGTGGCGAGCGGGTCGGCGGTGGCCGGAGCCGACGGGTCGGGGCGCGGCCGCGGGACGGCGTAGCCGCCGGCGGTCGCCTCGGCGAGGACGGGGGCGGTGAGGGCGGGGGCCGAGAGGAGGGTCGCGGCGGCGAGCAGCGTCGCGGCAGCCCGGCGCAGGACGTGGTCGCTCCCCTCGCAGCCGTCCGCCATTCGTCGTGCTCCGTTCGCCGATGATGCCGCCAGAGTGCAGTCCGACAACGGCGGCGATTTCAAGACCCCGGCGTCCCCTGAACGCCGGGGCCGGTGACGGTGTGTACACCGGCGGGGGCGCCTTGCGCCACCCGCACGACGTTGACAGGGGCGCCGCGCTTCGCCCTGATGGCGCGGCCCGCCCGGCCGGCGGGGGTCCGCGGCGCCTCCCGGCCGCGACGCCGGCCGCGTCGGGCCACCCGATCCGAAGGGCGCGCCGACGCGCCGGAACCCTTGCCGCGGACACCGATGACCGATCTCCTCACGCACCTGCGCACCCGCCGCTCGATCCCCGCTCCGCAACTCGGCGAGCCGGGCCCGGACGCGGCGACCCTCACCGACATCCTGACGATCGCCGCGCGCGTGCCGGACCATGGCAAGCTCGCCCCCTGGCGCTTCATCCTCTACCGGGGCGAGGGCGCGGTGCGGGCCGGGGCGGCGCTTGCCGACCTCCTCGCCCGCCGGGACCCGGCGCCGACGCCGGAGCGCCTCGCCTTCGAGCGCGCCCGCTTCACCCGCGTGCCGCTGACGATCGGCCTCGTCAGCCGCGCCGGGCCGCACGTGAAGGTGCCGGAGTGGGAGCAGCAGCTGTCGGCCGGCGCGGTCGGCCTCAACCTCCTGCATGCCATCCACGCGCACGGCTTCGCCGGCCAGTGGATCACCGAATGGCCGTCCTTCGACGCCGAGGCGGGGGCACTGCTCGGGCTGAAGGAGGGCGAGCGCTTCGCCGGCTTCGTCCACGTCGGCACGCCGAAGCAGCCGCCGTTCGAGCGCGACCGGCCGGACATCGCCGCGATCGTCACCGAGTTCTAAGGGAGGCGCACCGGTGATCTACTTCGACCTCGCCAAGGGCCACCCGGCGCTCGAGCGTGATCCCTTCAAGGCGATCGTGGCCCCGCGGCCGATCGGCTGGATCTCGACGGTGGACGCCGAGGGGCGGCCGAACCTCGCCCCCTACAGCTACTTCAACGCCGTCGGCGAGAACCCGGCGGTGGTGATGTTCTCCTCCGCCGGCATGAAGCATTCGCTCGCCAACGTGCTCGCCACCGGCGAGTTCGTCTGCAACCTCGCCACCTGGACGCTGCGCGAGGAGGTGAACATCACCTCGACGCCGGCGCCGGCGGGCGTGAGCGAGTTCGGCCTCGCCGGCCTGACGCCGGCGCCGTGCGTGGCGGTGAAGCCGCCGCGGGTGGCGGAATCGCCGGCGGCGCTCGAGTGCGTGCTCCTGAAGACGGTGCAGCTCGACGACCGCCACGGCAGGCCTGCGAAGAACGTCATCGTCTTCGGCGAGGTGGTCGGCGTCCATCTCGACGAGCGCGTCATCGTCGACGGCCGCGTCGACCCCGGCAAGCTCGAGGCGATCACCCGCCTCGGCGGCTACAACTATGCGGTGGCGCGGCCGGACACGATCTTCGTGATGAAGCGGCCCCCAGGCGCCGGCGGCACGGACTGAGAGCCGGCGGTGCGGACCGGCCTCAGCCGAGGCCGGCGGCGCTGGCGCGGGCGAGGAGGCGCTCGGCCTGCAGGCGGTGCGGCTGGTCGAGCATCGCCCCGTCGAGGGAGACGACGCCCGCCCCCGGCCCGGCCGCCGCGAAGGCGGCGAGCACCGCCCGCGCCTTGCCCACCGCCTCGGCCGTCGGGGTGAAGGCGGCATTGATCGGCGCCACCTGGGCGGGATGGATCGCGAGCTTGCCGGTGAAGCCGTCGAGGGCGGCCGCCTCCGCCTCGGCGGCGAGGCCGTCGAGATCGCGGAAGGCGGCGTAGATGGTATCGATCGGCGCAACGCCCGCCGCCACGGCGCCGGCGAGGCACAGCGTCCGGGCGAGCCGGAAGGTGTCGGTGAAGTGGCCATCCGGCCCGCGCTGGCGGAGCGCCCCGAGGTCGGCCGACAGGTCCTCCGCCCCCCAGGTCAGGCCGCGCAGGCGCCGGCTCGCGCCCTGGAAGGAGCCCATGGCGAAGAGCGAGGCGGCGGTCTCGGTGGCGATGGCGATGATGTCGGTCCCGCCGTCCGGCAGCCCCTCCACCGCCTCGCGGACGGCGATCTTGGCGTCGAGGTGGGTGACGTCGCGGCCGCCCACCGCCTTCGGCAGCAGGATGCCGTCGGGACCCGCCGCCATCACCGCGTCGAGGTCGGCGTCGACGAGACCGCTGCCGAGGGCGTTGACGCGCACGTAGAGGCGCGGGCGGCCGGGGATGTCACGCGTGCGGCGGAGAAACTCGGCGGTGGCGGTGCGCGCGGCAGGCTTGGCGTCGAGGGCGACGGAGTCTTCGAGGTCGAGCAGAAGCACGTCGGCACCGCTCTCTACGGCCTTGTCGAGCTTGCGCGGGCTGTCGCCCGGAACGAACAGCAGCGAGCGCATCGTCGGTCTCCGGTTCCTCGGGAAGGTCTTCAGGCGGGCGTGGCGGCGGCGGGCCGCTTCTGGAGCAGAACCTGGCGCAGGCATGTGGCCACCACGGCGCCGTCCTGGTTGGTGGCGACGTGCTCGAACTCGACGATGCCGGCGTCTCGCCGCGAGCGCGATTCGCGCGCGGCCTTCACCGTCGAGACGACGCCGATGGTGTCGCCGTGGAAGACGGGGTGGGGGAATTTCACCTCCGTCATCCCGAGGTTCGCCACGATGGTGCCGAGCGTCGTCTCGTGGACGCTGAGGCCGATGACGAGGCCGAGGGTGAAGAGGCTGTTGACGAGCGGCCGGCCGAACTCGGTCTTCGCCGCCGCGGCGAAGTCGATGTGCAGCGGCTGCGGGTTCATCGTCAGCGACGAGAAGAGGACGTTGTCCATCTCGGTGACCGAGCGGCGGATGGCGTGCGGGATCACCCGCCCCGGCGTGCACTCCTCGAACCACAGGCCGGCCATCGGACCCTCCCCCGCGGCGCCGCCGCCGGCGCGTCAGTAGCGGAACTGCTCGGTCAGGATACGCTCCGACCAGCTGTGCTGGGAATCGAACATCACGAGGCTGGTCGCCACCGGGTCCTCCTCCACCTCGACCCGCACGACGTTGCGGATCTCGGTGTGGTCGGCGGCGGCGGCGACCGGGCGCTTCTCGACCTCGAGCACCTCGATGGTGATCTTCGAGGCCTTCGGCACGAGGGCGCCGCGCCAGCGTCGCGGCCGGAAGGCGCTGATCGGCGTCAGTGCCAGCAGCGGCGCGTCGAGCGGCAGGATCGGCCCGTGGGCGGAGAGGTTGTAGGCGGTGGAGCCGGCCGGCGTCGCCACCAGCACGCCGTCGCAGATGAGCTCGTCGAGGCGGATGCGCCCGTCGATGGAGATGCGCAGCTTCGCCGCCTGGTGGGTCTCGCGCAGCAGCGACACCTCGTTGAGGGCATAGCCGCGCCGGACCTCGCCGTCCCGGTCGACCGCCGTCATGCGGAGCGGCCGCAGCGCCGTCACCTCGGCGGCGGCGAGGCGGTCGAGGAGGTCGTCCTCGCTGAACTCGTTCATCAGGAAGCCGACGGACCCGCGGTTCATGCCGTAGATCGGCTTGCCGCTGTTCATGAAGCGGTGGAGCGTCTCGAGCATCAGCCCGTCGCCGCCGAGGGCGACGATGATCTCCGCGTCCGCCGGCTCGACGCTGCCGTAGCGCCCGCGCAGCCGCTCGCAGGCCGCCCGCGCCCCTTCGGTGGCGTTCGGCACGAAGGCGACGCGGGGCGTTGCGGCGTGCGAGGCGACGGTCGGGTGTGGGTCGGCGGCCGTCATGGGGCTTCCCGGCAGGAGGGACAGCGGAGGTATCACGCCGGCGGAGGGTTGCCAACGAAGGCCAGCCGGCCTTCGCTGGGCCTGAGCCCGCCTCCCGCCCGCCTCGGAGACCCCGATGACCGACGCACCGTCCGACCCCGCCGCCCCGGAGGCGGCCTTCGTCTACACCACCGCGCCCGACCTTCCGACCGCCCGCAGGGTGGCGGGCGCCCTCGTCGAACGCCGGCTCGCCGCGTGCGTCAACATGCTGCCGGGGATGATCTCGGTCTATCGCTGGCAAGGTGCGATCGAGGAGGCCGCGGAGGTGGCGATGATCGTCAAGACCTCGGCGGGCCGTGTCGACGAGGTGGTCGCAGCCATCCACGAGCTCCACCCCTACGAGACGCCGGCGGCGGTGACGCTGCCGGCCGCGGGCGGCAGCGCCGCCTATCTCGGCTGGATCGCCGCCGAAACGGAGAGGTGAGGGGCCTCAGACCGGGTCGCGCACCCAGGTGACCTCGGGCTTCGCCTCGAAGGCGAAGCGCTCGAGGTGCTCCCTGATGACGCGCTCGAGGTGGCCGAGGTCCTCGGCGTCCGGCGCCTTCAGGCGCAGGCGCAGCGTCGCGCCCTCGGCGACGAGGGTGCAGGTGCCGAAGGGGAAGGTGATCGAGCCGCGGCCCTCCTCCAGCGTCGTCGGCTCCCGGTGGCCGAAATCCCGGACGATTATGCCGAGGATGCGCTCCGCCTGATCGAGGCTGACGACGGCTTCGGAGATGAGTGTCATGGCGCCACCGCTTGGCTTCAAATCCTGCCTCGGCATGGGACCCGGCCGGCCGCCGGTTCGTCAAGCGCTCAGGCGCCGGGCGCCGGCTTGCCGTCGGCGGGACGGTCCGCTGCCGGCGGGGCGCCGCCCGAGACCGGAGCGTCGTCCCGGCGCAGGATGAAGTCGCGCACGAGCCCCTCGATGCGATCGAAGTCGCGGATCTTCACGTCGCTCTGGGCGAACGGGATGTCGATGCCGGCGGCGCGGAAGGCCTTCAGGATCTCGACCCGGAGGTCGGAGCGCACGCCGCCCATGTTGCCGACGTTCGCGACGTAGCAGAACAGCACGAAGTCGAGGGTCGAGGCGCCGAAGTTCGTGAACTGGGCGAAGGGCTGCGGGTAGGCGAGCACCTGCGGGTGGGCGCGGGCGGCGGCGAGCAGGATGCCGATGACCTGCTCCGGATCGGAATCGTAGCCGACGCCCACCGGCAGCATGACGCGGCCGGTGAGGTCGTGGTGCATCCAGTTCTTCACCGTGCCGGAGATCAGGCTCGAGTTCGGCACGATGACCGTGGCCCTGTCGAAGGTCTCGATCTCGGTCGAGCGGACGTTGATCCGCTTCACCGTGCCCTCGTCGGGGCCGACGACGATCCAGTCGCCGACCTTGATCGGCCGTTCGGCGAGCAAAATGAGGCCCGAGACGAAGTTGTTGACGATCGACTGCAGGCCGAAGCCGATGCCGACCGACAGGGCGCCGGCGACGATGGCGATGTTCTGCAGGTTGAGGCCGGCGAAGGCGAAGGCGACCATGCCGGCGGCGATGGTGCCGACATAGCCGACGCCGGTGCGGATCGAGGTCTTCAGGCCGACGTCGAGGCGGGTGCGCGGCAGGTAGCGCTGGTCGAGCCACTGCTGCAGGCCGCGCGTCGCCGCGACGCCGAGCACGAACAGCACGATCGCGCCGAGGATGGCCGTCGGCGACAAGGTGAGGCCGCCGATCGAGAGGCCCGCGACGACGGCGGCGCTGATCGAGGAGAGATCGGCCGACGAGAAGCCGAGCCGGCCGATGATGAGGATCACGGCGACGATGATGAGGAGTAGCCGGGCGACGCCCGACAGGAGCACGCCGATCTGCCCGATGGCCGCATAGGAGAGGCCGAAGTTGGCCGACAGGAAGCGGCCGACGCCGGTGCCGGACCTGAAGCCCGAGCTGGTCGCCTCGTCGACCACGGTGAGGAGCAGCAGGAGCGTCCCCAGCACGGAGGCGGTCCAGACGATCTGCGTGGCGAGGAACCAGGCGAGCGCCAGGTAGCCGGCGACCGCGGCGGCGAGGGTGGCGGCCACCACAAGCCAGCCGAGCGGGATCAGCCAGCGCCAGCGGCCCCCCGCTTCGCCCTCGACCTGCTCCTCGCCCGCCGACAACCCGCGCGAGATCGCCCGCAGCAGCAGCGCCGTGACGATGGCGAGGGCCACCGCCACCACCGCCTGCACCGCCACCGTCACCACCACCGGCAGCGCGAGCACGGAGGCCGCGGTGAGGAGGGCGATGCCGACGGCGAAGGCGCCGGCGCCGATCAGGATCCAGCGGATCGCGGGCTCGACCACCGATTCCGGCAGGTCCACCAGGCGCCACTTCGGCCGCCCGGGCGCGAGCAGGCCGCGCGACAGTCCAAGGCCGAAGGAGAAGAAGCCGACGGCGATGGTGATGCCGCGCAGGACCCGCTCGATCCGGGTCGGCAGGACATCCATCGCCTCGAGCGTGAAGCGCAGCAGCAGGAGGCCGAGCACGGGGATGGCGGTGTTGGCGACGAGGACGGCGCAGGCGGCGAGGGCCCGCTTCAGGGGAGGCACCTCCAGCGCCGCGTCGTCGACGCGACGGGCGACGGCGAGCAGGCGGTGCCGGAAGGTGGCATAGACGACGATGCCAGCGGCGGCGATGAGAAGGATCAGGGCGGCTGCCGCCCGTCCGGCGCGGTCGAGGACGGCGCCGGCCCAGTCCTCCACCAGCAGCCGCGCGCTCGTCGCCGCGCGCGGCATCTCGCTGATCACGGCCACCCACAGCACGGGGTCGAGAATGCTGACGCGCCGCTCGAACAGGCGCTCGGCGAACAGCGCCCGGCGGCGCTCGATGATCTGCGCCGTGAGTTCCTCGGCGCGCAGGCGCTGCACCTGTGCCTGCTGCTCGATGGCGCGCAGGGCGGCGAGCGAGCGCGACTCGAGCTCGCGGTCGCGCCGCACGAGATCGGACTCGACGCCCTCGGCGTCCTGCGGCTGCGCCAGCTGGCCGAGGCGAACCTCGGCTGCCTTGATGCGGGGGGCGAGGTCGAGGGCCGTCGCCGCCGCATCGTCGCGCACGGCGGCCGTCTCGAGGCGCAGCCGCTCCAGGGCGACGTCGTCGAGGTCGGTGCGCGCGAGGGCGGCGGCCACCTGGTCGAGCGTCGCCCGCCAGGTCGCGAGCCGCGCCTCGGCCACGGGATCGAGCGCGACGGCGGCGCCCGTGGAGCCGGCCGGCGGTGGCGCCGCGGGGTTGGTGGTTGCCGGTGCCGCTCCCGGTGGGGCCGTCGCTGCGGGCGGAGTGGCCGCCGGCGCCGCAGTGGCGTCGGTCGTTGCGGCCGGAGCGGGTGCGGCCGGAGCGGGTGCGGTCGTCTGCGCGCCGGCCGGCGGTGGCGCAGCGGCGACCCCGGCGAGCAGCGCGACGAGCAGGAGGCAGCGGAGAGAGGAGAAGGTGCGGCGCATCACGGCCATGGTGCCCGTCCGCCGTGGCGATTGCGAGGTGGCGCGCGAGGCTGGCCACGCGAAGCGGCCGGTGGCTGCGCCGGGTGCGACGGGCCGGCGTGTCCGGCCCGTCGCGGAGTTCGAGCGGAGCCCGCCCTCAGGCGGTTGCCCCCCCCCTCAGGCTTTGGCGTCGAGCTCGATCGCCTCGAAGAAGGTGATGTCGGAGAGGTCGCCCGGCCGCACCTTCAGCTCCTGCAGGATCTTCGGGTCCTGCACGCGCGTCGTGCGGGTCTCGCCGTCCGGGGCGATGAAGGTGACGGTGCCGTTCGCCATGTCGACGCTCTCGATCTTGGCGGTGGCCGTGACGAGGCGCTTGATGAAGTCGTCGGGCAGGTTTCCCTGGTCGGCCCAGGTGACGTTGTCGGCGACGGTGAAGCCGGGATCGCCGCCGGGGAAGACCTCGATGTCCGTGATGACGCCGAGCACGTAGCTCACCTCGAGCACGCGGTTCTTCACCGTCAGCTCGGGGTCGTTGATGACCTCCGGCAGGTAGAGCGCGTACTGGTCCTTGTTCGGCGTCTTGACGAGGAGCTCGCTGCGCTCGGCGAACACGCCGACGACCTGCACGTCGAAGGTGGTGGCGACGGCGTCACCGAAGGCGTCCTCCACCGTGACGGTGATCGGGTCGGCGAGCGCGGGCAGGGCGGCGAAGGACAGGAAGGCGGCGAGCGCCGCGGCCTTCGGCAGGCTGAAGATCGACATCGTTCATCCCCGTGCGACTGGATCGTCTCGTCCGGGCGCGGTTCGGTCCGGCGCCCGACCGGGCCGCCATAGCATGCGGCCGCCGCGCGGCATAGGCGGCGGTCGCCGGCGGCGTGCGGTCTGCATTGTGCGGCCGGAAGTTTCTTCGAACGTGAAACGGGGATCAGAAACGTGAACTATGAAATAAGTACAATGTAAATCTATCTAGATCTTCGAGAAAATCTTTGTGTTTTTCTTGACCCGGTGGTTCAAGGACGCGTCGGTGCAACATCGGGCGGGTCTGCGATGGATCAGGACGGGGCGATCGAGCAGCGGCCGGAGATCAGGCTGCCGCGCGGCGAGGCGTTCCAGCCGGAGGGTGTGCCGACGATCCGCCGCCCCGCCTGGTGGAAGTTCTTCGGCCCCGGCTTCATCATCTCGATCGGCTACTTCGATCCCGGCAACTGGGCGACGGACCTGCAGGCCGGCAGCCAGTTCGGCTACGCCCTCCTGTGGGTGCTGTCGCTCTCCTGCCTGATCGGCGCCGTCGTCCAGAACCTCTGCGCCCGCCTCGGCATCGTCACCGGGCGCGACCTCGCCCAGCACTGCGCCGACCGCTACCCGCCGGTGGTGGCGAAGCTGCTGTTCGTCTCCGCGGTGATCTCGATGATGGCGACCGACCTCGCCGAGATCATCGGCGTCGCCGTGGCGCTGCACCTCCTGTTCGACATCCCGCTGATCGCCGGGGCGATCATCACCGTCGTCGACGTGTTCCTGATCCTCTTCCTCAACAGCTGGAGCTTCCGGGCGATCGAGACCGCCTTCCTCGTGGTGCTGACGACGGTGAGCGGCATCTACGTCGCCGAGATGCTGATGAGCGACCCGGACTTCGCCCTCGTCGCCGTCGACAGCATCGTGCCGAACGGGACGATCTTCACCGACGCCGGGGCCCTCTTCATTGCCATCGGCATCATCGGGGCGACGATCATGCCCCACAATCTCTACCTGCACTCGCGCCTCGCGACGACGCGCCTCGCCGAGAAGCTCGCCGCGCCGGCGACGCTCTATCGCTGGTCGGTCATCGACACCAACGTGTCGCTGTTCTTCGCCTGGTTCATCAACGCGGCGATCCTCGTCGTCGCGGCGGCGGTGTTCCACCCGATCTACCTGCAGACGGGCACGGTGGTCGATTCCTTCGACGACGCCTACAAGACGCTGGTGCCGATCCTCAGCCAGGGGGCGGGGCTCATCTTCGCGGTGGCGCTCCTCTGTGCCGGCATCGCCTCCTCTACGTCGGCGACCCTCGCCGGCCAGATCGTCTTCGAGGGCTTCTGGAAGGGCCACAGGGCGAGCCCCTTCCTCATCCGCCTCGGCACCCGCGCCCTGACGATGGCGCCGGCGGTGGCGGCGATCCTGATGCAGATGCACCCGGTCGACATCCTCGTCTGGAGCCAGGTGGTGCTGTCGCTGCAGCTGCCCTTCGCGCTCATCCCGCTCCTCGCCCTCACCGGCGACCGCAGGCTGATGGGCGCGATGGCCATCGGCCCGGTGACGAAGACGGTGATGTGGACGATCGCGGCGGTGCTGATCGTCCTCAACGTCGTCATGCTCGGCCAAACCTTCGGGATCATCCCCGACGCGGGGTGAGGGTGGGCGGAGGAGTGCGTCTGGCTCGGCGGAGGCTCCGGTGATATCCTCAACGGACCGGCGGAGAGGCGCGTGTCCAGCATCGAGAAGATCAGCGTCGCGTTGACGGGCGAGCAGGTGGAGAGCCTGAACGCGGCTGTTGCCTCGGGCGAGTACGCGAGCGCCAGCGACATCGTGCAGGAGGCGCTGCGCGACTGGCAGGCGAAGCGACAGCCGCCGATCGATGACGTGCGCACACTCCGCGCGCTTTGGGACGAGGGCAAGGCGAGCGGCAGCGCCGGTGCTGTCGACTTCCAGGTTCTGCGCCGGGATGCCCGGGCGCGGCTGGCGGAGGCGAAAACCGCCCTTGCCGCAGGACATCGAGCCAAGTGACGGTCGCTGATGCCCGTTGACCTCGAATGGTCACACAGGGCTCGCGCAGACCTCCTCGACATTTACGTTACGATCGGGCTCGAGCGGCCGCGTGCGGCCGAGCACTGGTTCGATCGCCTCGATGCTCGTGCCGAAGCGTTACGCCACCAGCCGCGCATGGGAGCACTGCGTCCCGATATCGGCGAGGGCGTGCGCGTCCTCGTCGAGTGGCCGTTCCTCATCCTGTACGAAGCCGTGCCGGATGAAGGCTCACAACTCGTCGAGCGCGTCACGATCGTCCGCGTCGTTGACGGCAGGCGTAGCCTCGCTGACCTGCTCGACCCGGAAGGCTAAGGGCACAGGCTCCCGCCCTACGCCCCGCACGCCTCCAGCACGTCCTCGTAGGTCCTCAGCCCGCTCACCGGCGCGTTCACCAGCACGGCCATGTTGCCGGGGGCGTGCTGGTTCTTCCACATCTTGGTGTGGGCCTTCGGGATGTCGGCCCAGGGGAAGACTTCCGACATGCACGGGTCGATGCGGCGGTCGATGACGAACTGGTTCGCGGCGCTCGCCTGCTTCAGGTGGGCGAAGTGCGAGCCCTGGATGCGCTTCTGGCGCATCCAGACGTAGCGCGCGTCGAAGGTGATGTTGAAGCCCGTGGTGCCGGCGCAGAACACCACCATGCCGCCGCGCTTCACCACGAGGCAGGAGACCGGGAAAGTCTGCTCGCCCGGGTGCTCGAAGACGATGTCGACGTCGCGCTTGCCGGTGATGTCCCAGATCGCCTTGCCGAAGGCGCGCGCCCCCTTCAGCCACACGGCGTACTCGGGCGAGTTCACCGTCGGCATCTGGCCCCAGCAGTCGAAGTCCTTGCGGTTGATGACGCCCTTGGCGCCGAGGCCCATGACGTAGTCGCGCTTCGTCTCGTCGGAGATGACGCCGATGGCGTTCGCCCCCGAGGCGGCGACGAGCTGCACGCCGAACACGCCGAGCCCGCCCGAGGCGCCCCAGACGAGCACGTTGTCGCCCGGCTTGATGGTGTGCGGGGCGTGGCCGAAGAGCATCCGGTAGGCGGTGGCGAGGGTGAGGGTGTAGCAGGCGCCCTCCTCCCAGGTGAGGTGGCGCGGCCGCGGCATCAGCTGGCGCGCCTGCACCCGGCAGAACTGCGCGAACGAGCCGTCCGGCGTCTCGTAGCCCCAGATGCGCTGGGTCGGCGAGAACATCGGGTCGCCGCCGTTGCACTCCTCGTCGTCGCCGTCGTCCTGGTTGCAGTGGACGACCACCTCGTCGCCGACCTTCCAGCGCTTCACCTTCGGGCCGACCGCCCAGACGATGCCGGAGGCGTCGGAACCGGCGACGTGGAAGGGCTGCTTGTGGACGTCGAAGGGGGAGATCGGCTGGCCGAGGCCGGCCCAGATGCCGTTATAGTTGACGCCGGCGGCCATCACGAGGACGAGCACGTCCGTCTCGCCGACGGGCCAGGTCGGCACCACCTCCACCTGGAAGGACTCCTCCGGCGGCCCGTGCCGCTCGCGGCGGATCGTCCAGGCGTACATCTTCGCCGGCACGTGGCCGAGCGGAGGGATCTCGCCGAGCTCGTAGAGGTCCTTCAGCGCCGGGGACCCGTCAGGGCCTCCCGCCGACGCCGTCTCGACGCGCTGCGCGCCGGCCGCCGATGCCATGATCTGAACTCCCGTCCCTCCGCAGGGCGGCTCCGGCCGCCTCTTGTACCCCGAGCATGCCCATCCCATTCCGCATTGCAACACGGAAATTCGTCGGAGGAGGCGACGAATGCGCAAGCATGCGAACGATGTTCGCGACTGAACGATCGAAACTTTCGATTGGCGCAACTGGTGCGCCTCTTCTGCCCTGCCCCATGCCGCATTGCACCACGGACCGCCGGCTGGCATGGTTTGCGAAAGCGCCAGGGAGGCGAGCGCCAATGTCCGAGAAGACCACTGCAGAGGGAATGGGCGCCGTGACCGGGACGACGAGCCCGCGCGACAAGACGCTTCGTGACAAGCCTTGGATGTTCCGCACCTACGCCGGCCACTCGACGGCGGAGAAGTCGAACGCCCTCTACAAGACCAATCTCGCCAAGGGCCAGACGGGTCTCTCGGTCGCCTTCGACCTGCCGACCCAGACCGGCTACGACCCGGATCATCCGCTCGCCCGCGGCGAGGTCGGCAAGGTCGGCGTGCCGGTCGCCCACCTCGGCGACATGCGCACCCTCTTCGACGGCATCCCGCTCGAGAAGATGAACACCTCGATGACGATCAACGCCACGGCGCCGTGGCTGCTCGCCCTCTACGTGGCGGCGGCGGACGCGCAGGGCGCCGACCGGGCGAAGCTCGCCGGAACCACGCAGAACGACATCATCAAGGAATATCTGTCGCGGGGCACCTACGTGTTCCCGCCGGCGCCCTCGCTCCGCCTCACCACAGACGTCATCGCCTGGACCTACGGCGCGATGCCGAAGTGGAACCCGATGAACGTCTGCTCCTACCACCTGCAGGAGGCGGGGGCGACGCCGGTGCAGGAGCTCGCCTTCGCGCTTTCCACCGCCGTCGCGGTGCTCGACGCGGTGAAGGCGGCGGGCGCCATCCCGCCGGAGGAGTTCGGGCCGGCGGTCGGCCGCATCTCCTTCTTCGTCAACGCGGGCATGCGGTTCGTCACCGAGATCTGCAAGATGCGGGCGTTCGTCGACCTGTGGGACGAGATCACCGCGACGCGCTACGGCGTGACGGACCCGAAGCACCGGCTGTTCCGCTACGGGGTGCAGGTGAACTCGCTCGGTCTGACCGAGAGCCAGCCGGAGAACAACGTCTACCGCATCCTCATCGAGACGCTCGCGGTCACGCTGTCGAAGACGGCGCGGGCACGGGCCGTGCAGCTGCCGGCGTGGAACGAGGCGCTCGGCCTGCCGCGGCCCTTCGACCAGCAGTGGAGCCTCCGGGCCCAGCAGATCCTCGCCTTCGAGACGGATCTCCTCGAGTTCGGCGACATCTTCGACGGCTCGGCGGTCATCGACGCCAAGGTCGAGGCTCTGAAGGCGGAGGCGCGCGGAGAGCTCGCCCGCATCGACGCCATGGGCGGCGCGGTGGCGGCGATCGAGTCGAGCTACATGAAGCAGAAGCTCGTCGAATCGAACGCCGCGCGGCTGTCCGCCATCGAGAGCGGCGACCTCGTGGTCGTCGGCGTCAACGCCTTCACCGAGAGCGAGCCCTCGCCCCTGTCGACCGGCGCCGCCGCCGTGCAGACGGTCGACGAGGCTGTGGAGGCCGAGGCGATCGAGCGCCTCGCCGCCTGGCGGGCGAGCCGCGACGGCAAGGCCGCGGCCACCGCCCTCGTCGATCTGGAGGCGGCGGCGCGCGAGGGCCGCAATGTCATGGAGCCGTCGATCGCCTGCGCCAAGGCCGGCGTCACCACCGGCGAGTGGGGCGAGACGCTCCGGCGCGTCTTCGGCGAGTACCGGGCGCCCACGGGCGTCGGCCGCGCCGCGCGCGCCGACGCCGGCGACCTCGCGAGCGTGCGGGCCGCGGTGGAGGCGGTGTCGCTGAAGCTCGGCCGGCGGCTGAAGCTGCTGGTCGGCAAGCCGGGCCTCGACGGCCACTCGAACGGCGCCGAGCAGATCGCGGTCCGGGCCCGCGACTGCGGCATGGAGGTGGTCTACGAGGGCATCCGCCTGACGCCCGCCGAGATCGCCAACGCGGCCCTCGAGGAGGGGGTGCACGTGGTCGGGCTGTCGATCCTGTCGGGCTCGCACCTCGCCCTCGTCCGCGACGTGCTGCAGCGCCTCCGGGCCGCCGGCCTCGACGACGTGCCGGTGGTGGTCGGCGGCATCATCCCGCCGGAGGACGCCGCGGCCCTCAAGGCGGCGGGCGTCGCGGCGGTCTACACCCCAAAGAACTTCGACCTCACCCGCATCATGGCCGACATCGTCGCCATCGTGGACGCGGGCACAGCCAAGGCGGCGTGAGGGGTTGGCGGGCGACGACCGTCCCGTCCGACGTCCCGGCGAAGAGCCAAGCGACGCGATCCGGGACGCTCGATCGTGCGTCCCGTCTCCCCGCCGCTCCTCGCTTGAACACATCCGCCCGCCTGCCCATATTCCGAGCACGGCCGCGGTCGCCGGATGCCGAGTTCGGGTCCGACAACACCGTCAGGTCGTGGTCGCAAGGTCGCTTGGGAAACGAGGACTTTGGCATGTCGCGGATGACGGCCTTTTCGAGCCCGTTGCTGCTCGGCTTCGACGAGATCGAGCGCGTGCTCGACCGGGTGTCGAAGGCGACGAGCGACGGTTACCCGCCCTACAACATCGAGCGGTTGCCGCCGGAGAACGGACACGGCGAGGTGCTGCGCATAACGCTGGCGGTCGCCGGTTTCCGGCGCGAGGACCTCGACGTGGTGGTGGAGGAGCGCCAGCTTCTCATCCGGGGCCGGCAGTCCGACGACGACAAGGGCCGCCAGTTCCTGCATCGCGGCATCGCCGCGCGGCAGTTCCAGCGAGCGTTCGTTCTCGCCGAGGGCATCGAGATCCTCGGCGCGGAGCTGAAGGACGGCTTGCTGTCGATCGATCTCGCCCGTCCGGAACCGGAGAAGATCGTCCGGCGCATCGAGATCGCGGCACGCGACTGACGAGGCCGGCGGCGACGCCGGAGTTCGGACAGACCGGCTCCCGGGACGGGAGCCACAGAGCCGCACGGGCCGTCAGGACGTGTCGGCAGGAGGCGTAAAATGCGTAGTTCCGTCAACGAGACGAAGGTGGTGCCGCCGGAGGTGCTCGCCGGTATCGGGGCCGGGCGCATCACCTATGTGAAGGCGATGTCGTCCGACGAGGCGACCAACCTCTTTCCGCAGGCGCCGAAGCTGGCGCCGGGCCTGAAGCTGTTCGCCCTGCTCGGCGCCGACGGCAGCCCGATCCTGCTCACCGACAGCCGCGAAGCGGCGGTGGCGAGCGCCCTGCAGAACGACCTCATCACCGTCGCGGTGCACTGAGGGCGAGCGGAGCGCGCCCCGAACGGCCCGGCGCGGCGGCCCGCAAGACGGGCGGCCGCGGCTGGTGGGGCAGCCTCCGGTTCAGGCCGCGTTGGATGATGGCGTCGGCTGCGTCAGCAGCGCATAGAGGGCGCTCGGGTCCGTCGTCGCCCGCAGCTTGCCGGCGGTCGCCGGATCGCGCAGCACCCGCGCGATCCGCGCGAGCGCCTTCAGATGGTCAGCTCCTGCCCCTTCTGGCGCCAGAAGCACGAACACGAGATCGACGGGCTCGTCGTCGAGGGCCTCGAACTCGATCGGCTGGTCGAGGCGGGCGAACAGCCCGAACAGGCGCTCGAGCCGGACGAGCTTGCCGTGCGGGATCGCCACGCCGTGGCCGACGCCCGTGGAGCCGAGGCGCTCGCGCTGCAGGAGCGTGTCGAAGATCTCGCGCTCGGGCAGCTTCGTGAGGGCGGCGGCGCGCTCGGACAGCTCCTGGATCGCCTGTTTCTTGCTCGCCACCTTGAGCGCAGGCACGACGCCTTCCAGCGAGAGAAGGTCGCTCAGGTCCATGGGGATCCTCCCGAACCGGGCCCGGTCGGGGCATGCCGGTCCCGTCGTAATTCAAGGTCGGTGCCAATCGTGAGGCGAGCCGCAAGGTCAGCCGCGGTGCGCGCCCGCGCGACGCGGCCGAGGGCCGTGACGGCGCAGCCGCAGGGGCGGCGGACGACCGGCGGACGGGCCACGGCGGTCAGCCGCCGTTGCCGCTGAGCGCCGGATCGACCCAGCCGATGTTGCCGTCCGCCCGGCGATAGACGACGTTGAGGCCGCCGTGGGCGGCGCTGCGGAACACCACCACCGGCGCCTCGCTGAGATCGAGTTCCATCACCGCCATGCCGACGGTGAGGGTGCGGACCTTGGTGGCGGTCTCGGCGACGACGAGGGGCGCGTAGTCCGCCTCGACCTCTTCCTCCTCCTGCGGCGAGACGAGCACGTAGCTCGCCGCCTCGAAGGCCGGCTCACTGGCGGAGGCGCCCGTCGGGCGGGCCTTCAGCTTGCGCTTGTAGCGCCGCAGCCGCTTGTCGATGCGTTCGGCGGCCTGGTCGAAGCACTGGTTCGCGTCACCGGCGTTCGCCGAGGTCTGCAGCACCACGCCGGTGTCGAGGTGCAGGGCGCACTCGGTGCGGAAGCCGGAGCCCTCCTTCTCCACCGTGGCGTGGCCGGTGTAGCCGCCGTCGTAATACTTGCGGACGATCTCCTCGATGCGGGCCTCGATGCGGCCGCGCAGGGCCTCGCCGATGTCGACGTTCTTGCCGGAGACCCGAAGGGGGGAAACCCGAATTGTCATGTGATCCTCTGGTGGGCTCGGAGCGGCAAAGCCGGCTCCCGGCTGGCGGCCATCGGCGGCTTGTCCCTCCGCCTGGCCTCTCGTCCCACGTCGACGCCCCGGCCTCTTCGACCGGTGTCGGCCCGCGGTATCCGGACCGTCCGTCGCGGCGGGGTTCTAGCGCGGCCGCCGCCCCGCTTCAAGCCGTCGGACTTTCCGTCGAACCCGACTTTAGAGTGCTTTGCCCCGCAAGGGAAACGGAGCCGGCGAGGATACCGCGACCCTGCCGGGAGGCGCCGCGGCGGGCCTAGCCGCTCCGCGCGACGCCCCGCTTCTCCCGCCGCCGCTCGACGGAGGAGGGGATCCGCATCGATTCCCGGTACTTCGCGACCGTGCGGCGGGCGATGTCGACGCCGCCGTCGCGCAGCGCCTGGACGATCGCATCGTCGGAGAGGATGTCGTCCGCCGGTTCCGCGTCGATCAGCTGGCGGATGCGGTGGCGGACGGCTTCCGCCGAGTGAGCCTCCCCGCCGTCGGAGGCGGCGATCGAGGAGGTGAAGAAGTATTTCAGCTCGAAGATGCCGCGGGTGGTCGCCATGTACTTGTTGGCGGTGACGCGGCTGACGGTCGATTCGTGCATGCCGATCTCGTCGGCGACGGTCCTAAGGTTCAGCGGCTTCAGGTGGGCGACGCCGTGCTGCAGGAAGGCCGACTGCTGGCGGACGATCTCCGTCGCCACCTTGAGGATGGTCCGCGCCCGCTGGTCGAGGCTCTTCACCAGCCAGTTGGCCGTCTGCAGGCAGTCGGAGAGGTAGGCCTTGTCGCCCGGCCCCTTGGCGGCGCGGGCGACGGTTGCATAGTACGTCCGGTTGACGAGGACGCGCGGCAGCGTCTCGGCGTTCAGCTCGACGCGGAAGCCGCCGTCCTGCGCCGGCCGAACCACGACGTCCGGCACCACCGTCGGCACCGCGGCCCCGCCGAAGGCGTGGCCGGGCTTCGGGTCGAGCCGCTTCAGCTCGGCGAGCATCTCGGCGAGATCCTCGTCGTCCACCCGGCAGAGCCGCCTGAGCGCCGGGTAGTCCCGCCGCGCCACGAGGTCGAGGTGGGCGACGAGCGTCGCCATCGCCGGGTCGAAGCGGTCCTTGTCCTTCAGCTGCAAAGCGAGGCACTCGGCGAGGTCGCGGGCGCCGATGCCGGCGGGCTCGAGGCTCTGCAGGACTGCGATCATCTCCTCCACCACCGCCTCGCTCGTCCCGAGCTGGAGGGCGGTGGCAGCGAGGTCGATGCGCAGGTAGCCGGCGTCGTCCAGGCTGTCGACCAGGAACTGGCCGATCAGCCGGCGGACCGGGTCCGGCACGGCGAGGGCGAGCTGGTCGAGCAGGTGGTCGCGCAGGCCCACCTCGCCAGCCACATAGGCCTCGAGATCGGCGTCCTCGCCGCCGCGCGCCGCGGCGCTCCACGGGTCGCCGGAGAGGCGGCCGGGGTCGATGGCAGCGGCCCCCGCATCGTCGGGAAAGAGTTCGGAGAGCGAGACGTCCACTTCGGAGGTGCGCTCGGGCCCGGACGTGGCCGCGTCCATGCCCGCCGGCTCCGGCGCCTCCCGCTCGCCGCCGGCGTCGCCGTCCTCGCCGCCCCCCTCGCCGAACTCGCGCTCGCCCTCGGTGGCGACCGGTGCAGGCGGCTCCTCCTCGCGCTCGAGGAGCGGATTGCGCTCGAGCTCGGTCTCGACAAAGGCCACGAGGTCGAGGTTCGACAGCTGCAGCAGCTTGATCGCCTGCATCAGCTGCGGCGTCATCACCAGCGACTGGGTCTGTCGGAACTCGAGCTTCGGTGCGAGGGACATGTGGCTCTTCGGTCGCCGGCGCCTTGGTCCGGTTCTTGCTAGGTGGCGTTCGCCTACCTTACGACCTTATTGCGCCGACGCCATGCGTCAAAGCGTGAAGCCTTCCCCGAGATAGAGCCGCCTGACGTCCGGATCGGCCACGATGTCGCCCGGCAGCCCCTCGGTCAGCACCGTGCCGGCGGCGATGATGTAGGCGCGGTCGATCAGGCCGAGGGTCTCGCGCACGTTGTGGTCGGTGATGAGGACGCCGATGCCCCGGGCCGTCAGGTGGCGCACGAGGGCCTGGATGTCGCCGACCGCGATCGGGTCGACACCGGCGAAGGGTTCGTCGAGGAGCATGTAGGCGGGACGGCCGGCGAGGGCCCGGGCGATCTCGACGCGCCGCCGCTCGCCGCCCGACAGGGCGGTCGAGGGTTGTTCGGCGAGGTGCTCGAGGCGGAACTCGGAGAGCAGGGCGGCGAGCTCGGCCTCGCGGCGGCGCTTGTCGGGCTCGACGACCTCGAGCACCGCGCGGACGTTTTGCTCCACCGTCATGCCCCGGAAGATCGACGCCTCCTGGGGCAGGTAGCCGATGCCGAGGCGGGCGCGCCGGTACATCGGCAGCTCCGTCATCTCGAAGCCGTCGAGGGTGATGCGGCCACGGTCGGGCCGAATCAGGCCGGTGATCATGTAGAAGACGGTGGTCTTGCCGGCGCCGTTCGGCCCGAGCAGGCCGACCGCCTCGCCGCGGCCGACGGCGAGGCTGACGTCGCGCACCACCTCGCGGCGGCGGTAGCTCTTCGCCACGCCGGTGACGACGAGGCGGTCCGCCTCCCCGGGCGCGGCCACGGGCGAGGAGGCCGCCTCGTGGCGGCCCGCCCCACGCTCGCGCGGGGGCAGCTTCGAAGGGTCGACGGAGCGTTGCATCGCCTCGATCGTCATGCGATCCGGCCACCGCCGGCCCATCGGCCGGCCCGGGGGAAGGAAGGGGTCGTCAGTTGCCGGCGGGCTTCGTCTCGCTGCCGGGGGTGAGCAGCATCTGCACGCGGCGGTTCGTCGACAGGACGCGGGCGCGGCCGGTCGCCATCTCCACCACGAGACGATCGCCGCGGACGACGTTCTTGCCCTGGGTCAGCACGACGTCGCCGCGCAGCTCCAGCACTTCCGTCTTGCCGTCATAGGTGGCGGAATCACCGGATGCGGTCTGGTCCTTGGAGGTGACGAGCACCTTGCCGCTCGCCTCGAGCCGGTCGATCTCCTGGGAACCCGCCACCGGCGCAGCGCCGCCAGCCGCGGGCGCTGCCGCTGCCGGCTCCGCCGCTCCGGCCGCCGCCTTCTTCTTGCCGCCGCCACCACCGTCGGCGCCCTGGCCGCCGCCGACATAGTGGACGACGAGCTTGGCGGTCTCGAGCGTCGTCTCGCCCTGCTTGACGACGACGTCACCGGTGAAGATGGCGACGCCCTCCTTGTCCCGCACCTCGAGTTCGCTGGCCTCGATCTGGATCGGACCACCGCTGCTGCCGCCGAAGCCGGAGAAGCCTCCGGCGCTCTGGGCATGGGCCGTCGCCGGAACGGCGGCGAGGAGGAGGGAGGCGAGGGCGGCGTGCCGCCACGGGGTCGGGATCATGGGCGCTTCTCCGCGGCGGACGGATCGAGGATGAGTTTGACACGGTTCTTGAAGACGATGCCGGTGCCGTCGCCGGAGGCTTCGGCGCTGCCGGCGGTGATCTTGCCTCGCGGGCCGTCGATCGTCAGCGGTGAATCGCTGACCACGAACCCGGTCTTGAGATCGATGTCCGCCGTGGTGAACGTCGCCTGCTCGCCATCGCTCGATTCGAGGGTGATGCCCTCCGACAGCTTCAGGCGCTCGACCTCGCTGTCGTACTGCCCGTGCTTCGCCTTCAGCACCACCCAGGCGTCGTTCGGGAGCGAGATGCGCGCGTCGATGCCGTCGAGCTCGATCAGCTTCGGGTTCGTCAGGCTCTGCACGGCCCGCTCGGCGGTGATGTCGTAGGAGCGGTCGCCGTCGTGGCCGGAGAGCTTCGGATTCGCCATGACGAGCCCCTCGCTCGACACGCCGACGTCGCCGAGGTCGACCCCGGGCATCAGCGTCGGCGCCACCATTGCCCCGGCGAAGCCCGCGACGATGACGAGAGCGGCGGCCGGCAGCAGCCAGCGCAGGTGACGGACCGCGCGGCTGTGGCCGGAGGCGGCAAGGCGAGCCCGTTCGCGGCGCGGGTCGCGGGAGGACGGAACCTTGTCCCGCCCGCCGGGGCGCGACGCCGGACCGTCCTCGCGCGGTGGCGCGATCACGGCAGGCGCTGGGCTCGTCACGGTCCGCTCGTTCATGGCCCTCGTCCGGAGCCCCCGGCCCCACGCGGCTCGACCGCATCTCCGTGGCCGCCCGGCGGCCCCGGGAGGACGGCATCCGCCGGTCACGGTGGCGATGGTCGCACCCCTATATGGCGCGTTTCGGCGCCCGGTGCGACCCCCCGCCCACCCTCAGGAGTGGGCGAAGATGTCCTCTTCCGGCCAACCCGCGAGATCGAGGGCGACGCGGGCCGGCAGGAAGTCGAAGCAGGCCTGGGCGAGGGCGGTGCGATCCTCCCGCTCGAGGCGCCGCACCAGCTCCGTCCGGACGGCATGCAGGTGGAGGACGTCAGAGGCCGCATAAGCGATCTGCGGCTCCGACAGCGTCTCCGCCGCCCAGTCCGAGCTCTGCTGCTGCTTGGAGATGTCGACGCCGACGAGGTCCTTCAGGAGGTCCTTCAGTCCGTGGCGGTCGGTATAGGTGCGCACCAGGCGCGAGGCGATCTTGGTGCAGAACACCGGCGCCGGCATCACTCCGAACGAGTGCTTCAGGAGGCCCATGTCGAAGCGCGCGTAGTGGAAGACCTTCAGAACCTTTGGGTCGGCGAGCAGCGCCTGGATGTGCGGCGCCTCGGTCTGGCCCTTGGCGATCTGCACCACGTCGGCGGTGCCGTCGCCGGGCGACAGCTGGACGACGCAGAGCCGGTCGCGGTGCGGGTTGAGGCCGAGGGCCTCGGTGTCGATGGCGACGACGTCCCCGTAGCGGTCGAGGTTCGGCAGATCGCCGTGATAGAGGCGGTTCGTCATGGCACCGTCGGTCGCCGCGGGGCCGGGGCGCGGGCGCGCGTCGGCGGTCGCGAAGGGGGAAGAGGCTCGCGGTCCATACCACCGCGGGCGGCGCCGAGTCGAGGCGCGCCCGTAGAGGCGGACCCTCAGGGGAAGCGGACGCGGACGCCGAGGCGGACCTGGTGGACGGCGATGTCCTCGAGCTTGGCGCGCCCCTGGCCGGCGCCGCCGCCGAGCGCGGTACGGCCGGTCTCGGCGGAGCCGAGGGAGAGGTATCGGTAGCCGGCATCGAGGGTGACGTTGTCGGCGACGTCGAAGCCGACACCGCCCGCGAGGGCCCACGCGACATTCCACCCCTCGGCATCCGGCCGCTTGCCGGTCCGACCGTTCGGCCGGGTCGTCCGCCAGTCGGTCGCCACGACCCGTGAGACGCCGATGCCGCCGCCGACATAGGGACGCACGGGGCCGTCGAATTCCACATAGGCGTTGAGGAGGGCGGCGAGGGCCGACACGTCGGCGCGCTCGCGGGTGAAGCTGCCGCCGGCGCAGCCGACGCAGGCGGAACGGGCGGAGAAGCCGCCGCTGCCGACGGCGTCGAGCGTCACGTCGGTCCGCAGCCAGCCGCCGAAGTCGTAGCCGAGGCCGGCGCCGAAGGTGACGGCCGGGTCGATCGACGGCGACCGGAAGCGGCCGACGGGGGCGGGCAGGCGCGCCGTCGGCGTCGCGAAGAGGGCCGCGCCGATGTCGCCGCGCACGTAGAGGCCGGCACGGCTCGTGTCCTCGGGCAGGATGTCCGCGTCGTGCTGCAGCAGCGGCGCCTGGCCGTCCTCGCGGGCGAGTTCCTCGTCCGCGGCAGCCGTCGCGAGCGGCGCTGCGGCGGACGGCGACGTGGACGGGGAGGCGGACGCTGCGATCGCCGGCGTCGCGAGGAGGAGCAAGAGGGCGGCGAGCAGCGACGGTCGGCTCGCGCGGCGGTGCGACGGCATCGGGGACGGCTCCGGTGGGGCACCTCTCGGCGCGCGCCCAAGCTCGCCCGGCAACCCTTAAGGCGCCGTTAACCACGTCCCTTAACCACGTCCGTTGACTACGTCGGTCTGCGCAGGCTTCGGCGGAAAGCGCCCGCCACGGTGCCCCGCCTCGGCGTCCTGCGATGCACGATGGGCTCTCCGGAATCGACGTCGCCCTCGTAAACGTGTGATGCAGTTCACAGCTTGAAGCGGTCTAAGCTGGCATCAGACCGGGGCGACCAGCGTCGCGTCGACTTCGAACCCCGGGGAGCCGGAAATGACCAAGAGCCAGACGATCCGCAGCCCACTGTCCCTGCGCCTCGCCTTCGGTGCCGCCGCCCTCGTGCTCGCCGCCACGGCCGGCGGGACCGCGGTCGCGGCCGAGCCGTGGGATCGAAAGCCCGCCTTCCTCGACAAGACGGCGCCCGTCGCGATGTCCTCCGGACGTGGCGGCGCCGCCTCCGGCCTCGCCGCCGCCGCGCGGCGCGAGGGCCGAATCAAGGTCATCGTCGGTCTCGATGTCGCAATGTCGGAGGACGAGATCACCCCGATGGCCGCGGCCCGCGAGAAGGCGAACCTGAAGTCGGTGCAGGACGCCGTCGTCGCGAACGTCTTCAACCGCCGCGCGGCCACCGCCTCGGGCGGCACGGACGGCGAGGACCCGCGCGTCCGCCGCTACGAAACGATCCCCTATCTGTCGCTGGTGGTGACGCCGTCGGAGCTCGAGCGCCTGATCGCCGACGGCCGCGTCACCACCATCCAGGAGGACGTTCCGGTCCCGCCGACGCTCGTGCAGAGCGTGCCGCTGATCCAGGGTGACGTCACGCGCGCCGCCGGCTTCACCGGCCGCGGCGTCGCCGTTGCGGTGCTCGACACCGGCGTCGACATTAAGCACCCGACCTTCGGCAAACGCATCAAGTCGGAGGCGTGCTTCTCGTCCACCGTCAGTGAGTTCAATGCGCGGTCGGTTTGCCCGCGGGGCGCGGCGTCGTCGACGAAGACCGGTTCCGGCAAGAACTGCAAGGTCAGCATATCCGGCTGCAATCACGGCACCCACGTGGCCTCGATCGCCGTCGGCGGCGGTGGCGGCGTGCGTGGCGTCGCGCCGAAGGCGAACCTGATCGCGGTCCAGGTGTTCAGCCGCTTCGACAACCAGGGCGACTGCGGCTCCTCGCCGGCGCCCTGCGTGCTGAGCTTCACCAGCGATCAGATCGCCGGCCTCGAGCGTGTCTTCACCCTGCGCAAGACAATGAAGATCGCCGCGATCAACATGAGCCTCGGCGGCGGCCAGTTCTTCGCCAACTGCGACAGCGACAACCCGGCGTTCACGTCCATCGTGAAGAAGCTGCGCAAGGCCGGCATCGCCACCGTCATCGCCGCCGGCAACAACGGCTTCGACGGCTCGATCTCCTCGCCGGGTTGCGTGTCGGCGGCGGTGGCCGTCGGCTCGACCACGAAGGAAGACCAGGTCTCGGACTTCTCCAACCACTCCGAACTCGTCGACGTGATGGCCCCCGGCTCGTTCATCACCGCGGCCGTGCCCGGTGGTACCGGCACCCTCAGCGGCACCTCGATGGCGACGCCGCACATCGCGGGCTCCTTCGCCGTGCTCAAGCAGGCCATTCCGCCGGCGGACGTGAAGGAGATCGAAAAGGCCATCGAGCTCACCGGCCTTCTGGTCATTCGCGCCGGCGTCGCCAAGCCGCGCGTCCTGCTCAACGATGCCCTCCTGGAGCTGCAGGCGCAGTTCCAGGCCGAGCAAACGGCGGCCGCGGACTGACAGGGGCGCGCAGCCGTCCTCGCCTCCTTCGGGGCCGCGCGCCGCAGGGCGCCGCGGCCCTCGCCGTGTCTGGACGGCCACGCATAAGCTCAGGGCACGACCAGAACGCTGCGGCCCGATGCGAGGCGGGCCGGGAGGTCGTATAGAAGCCTTCCAGTTCACGCTCCGGGTGCGTTCTCCCATGAACACGATTCTCAGCGGCCGGCTCTTCCGGTCGGCGACGCTGGCCCTTGCCGGGCTCGTTCTCCTCACCCTTCCGGTCGCCGCCGCCGAGCCCTGGGAGCGCAACCCCGCCTTCCTCGACAAGCGCGAACCGGTCGCTCAGGCCTCCGGCCGGGCTGCCGACGGCGGCCTCGTCGCCCAGGCGCGCAAGCAGGGCCGCATCCGCGTCCTCGTCGAGCTCGACGTGCCGGCCCTCGCCGGCGCGGCCGACGGCGACGCAGCCGCCGCGGCCGCGCTCGCCGCCGTGCAGGACGCCGTCATCGCCGCCACCTTCGGGTCTCCTGCGTCGAGCGCGAGCGCGGGTGCGTCCGACGCGCGCGTCCGGCGCTACGAGGTCATCCCCTTCCTGGCGCTGACGGTGACGCCGGCCGAACTCGAGCGGCTGATCGCCGACGGGCGCGTGCTCTCGATCCAGGAGGACGTGCCGGCGCCGCCGCAGTTGAAGGAGGCCCTGCGGGTCATCCACGCGGTCCAGGCCCAGGAGGCGGGCTTCGATGGTCGCGGATGGGCGGTGGCGGTGCTCGACACGGGCGTCGAGGCGAAGCACCCGATGTTGAAGGGCCACGTCAAGGCCGAGGCCTGCTTCTCCTCCAACGTCCGCGGCACGGCGAAGACCGTCTGCCCCAACGGCAAGGAGCGCCAGGAGGGTGGGGGCGCGGCGCGGCCGTGCTCCAAGTCGGTCGCCGGCTGCGACCACGGAACCCACGTCGCCTCGATCGCCGTCGGCTCGTCCCGCAAGCTCGACGGTGTCGCCCCACGCGCGAACCTCGTCGCCGTGCAGATCTTCAGCCGGTTCGACGACAAGGAGTTCTGCGGCTCGATCCCAGCCCCCTGCGCGCTGAGCTACACCAGCGACCAGATCTCGGGCCTCGAGTTCGTCTACAAGCAGCGCAAGTCGCGGAGCATCGCCGCGGCCAACATCAGCGTCGGCTCGGGCGCCTACAAGACCGCCTGCGACAAGGTGGTGCCCGCCATGACCGACATCATCCGCCAACTGCGGAAGGCGGACGTGGCGACGGTCATCGCGGCCGGCAACGGCGGCAACGACAACGCCATCTCCGGGCCCGCCTGCATCTCGGTCGCCATCGCCGTAGCGGCCTCGAGCGACCGCGACACGATTCCGAGCTGGTCCAATTGGGGCTCGCTCGTCGATCTCGTCGCGCCCGGCGTCGAGATCTTCGCCGCCGTGCCCGGCGGTTACGGCACGAAGAGCGGCACTTCCATGGCCGCGCCGATGGTGGCCGGCGCCATCGCCGTCCTCCGGCAGGCCGATCCGTCGGCAGACGTCGGCACCCTCGTCGAGACGCTGGCGGAGACCGGCAAGCCGATCTCCCGCGACGGCCGCCGCAAGCCCCGCATCGACGTCAATGCGGCCCGCAAGGCGCTGCAAGCGTCCGGCAGCTGAACCGCCTCTACCGCGCCGGCGGCCAGCTTCGATCGGCCGCGCCGAGCGCCATCCGCCGGCCCGTGAGCCGGTGGGAACCGGTCAACCGGCGGCGCCAAGCGCCGCCGCGCCCGTCTCGAACTGCAGGCGGGCGAGGCGGGCATAGAGGCCGCCGCGGGCGACGAGCTCGCGGTGGGTGCCGGTCTCGACGATCCGCCCCCCGTCCATCACGACGATCCGGTCGGCCGACAGCACGGTGGCGAGCCGGTGGGCGATGACGATCGTCGTGCGCCCCGCCTTCAGCTTTTCCAGCGCCGCCTGCACCGCCGCCTCGCTCTCCGCGTCGAGGGCGCTCGTCGCCTCGTCGAGGAGGAGGATCGGCGCGTCCTCGAGGAGGGCGCGGGCGATGGCGAGGCGCTGGCGCTCGCCGCCGGACAGCGTCTGGCCGCGCTCGCCGACGATCGTGTCGAGGCCGTTCGGCAGCGCCGCGGCGAAGCGGTCGACGCGGGCGGCAACGGCGGCGGCGCGCACCGCCGCCTCGTCGGCGCCCGGCCGCCCGCGGCGGATGTTGTCGAGGATGGTGCCGGCGAACACCACCGTGTCCTGCGGCACGAGGGCGATGCGGCCGCGCAGGTCCGCCAGCCGCGCCTCCCGCAGATCCACCCCGTCGAGCAGGATGCGCCCGCCGGCCGGGTCGTAGAAGCGCAGCGCGAGGGCGAACAGCGTCGACTTTCCGGCGCCGGACGGCCCGACGATGGCGACCGTCTCGCCGGGCGCGACGGCGAGGTCGACGTGGTGGAGCGTCGGCCCGTCGCCGGTCGGGTAGGAGAACGACACCCCTTCGAAGGCGAGGCGGCCCTCGGGCGGCACGGGCAGCGCGCGCGGCGCGACCGGGTCGGCCACCGCCGGCTGCGTCGCCAGCAGTTCGCCGAGGCGCTCGGCGGCGCCGGCCGTCTGGGCGAGCTCGCCGCCGACCTGCGAGAGCTCGCCGAGGGTGCCGGCCGCGAACACCGCGTAGAGCACGAACTGGCCGAGCGTGCCGGGGCTCATGTCGCCGGTGAGCACGTCGGTCGCGCCCATCCACAGGACGGCGACGACGCTCGAGAAGACGAGGAACACGCCGACGGCGGTGAGCGCCGCGCGCGCCACGGTGGCGCCGCGCAAGGCCTCGAATGCCGCCTCGAGGCGGCGGCGGTAGCGCGCGGTCGCGTCGGTCTCGCCGCGGAAGGCCTGCAGGGCCCGCATCGCGCCGATCGCCTCGGTGGCGTCGGCGGAGGCCTCGGCGATGAGGTCCTGGGCGAGGCGCGAGCGGCGGCGCACCGAGCGGGCGAAGCCGTAGAGCGGCAGGACGATGATCGGGATCGCCGCGAGCACGAGGGCCGAGAGCCCGGGGCTCGTCACCACCATCATGGCGATGGCGCCGACGCACAGCACGAAGTTGCGCAGCGCCGAGAAGATCGTCGTGCCGACGGCGCTCTTGATCTGCGTCGCGTCAGCGGTGAGGCGGGAGACGATCTCGCCCGAGTGGGTGCGGTCGAAGAAGCCGGCATCGAGGCGGGCGACGTGGGCGAAGACGTCGGCGCGCAGGTCCGCCACCACCCGCTCGCCGAGCCACGTGACGAGGTAGTAGCGGGCGGCGCTGGCGAGGGCGAGCACCGCGACGATGACGATCAACATGCCGAAATAGCGGTCGATGAAGTTCGCGTCGTCGGCGCCGAAGCCGTGGTCGATCATGCGCCGGACGGCGAGCGGAATCGTCAGGGTCGCCGCCGCGGCGACGAACAGGGCGGCGGCCGCGAGGACGAGACGGCCCTTGTGGCGCGCCACATAGGGGGTGAGCATCTTCAGCGTGCCGAGACGCGGACGCGCCGCTCTCGCCGTCGCCCCCTCCGTCTCGCTCGTCGTGCGCCGGCGTCGCGCCACCCGCGGTCCTCCCCGTGTCGGTTTCCATCCTGGCGCGAAAGTGAAATCACGTCGCGGGGCGGCGGCACAAGCCGGGGCCGGCCTTGTGGGCGCGGGCGTCGTGGGATATATCGTCGCCCCGATCACCGGCCGGGCCGCCTCAGGGGCGGCGCGTACCGGGTCTATTGCCGTGCGCGAGCGCGGCCCTCAGAGCATCCCAGCGGCCGCGAGCGGCTGCGGCCAGCCAGCGGACGACCGGCGATGAAGAAAGACATTCACCCCGACTATCACAAGATCAAGGTCGTCCTGACCGACGGCAGCGAGTACTGGACGCGCTCCACCTACGGCGCGGACGGCGACACGCTGACGCTCGACATCGACCCGCGCACCCATCCGGCGTGGACCGGCGGCCAGCAGCAGCTGCTCGACCGCGGCGGCCGGCTGTCGCGCTTCAAGAACAAGTACGGCGGCTTCCTCGGCTGATCGGCGGCGCGCTGCCGCCGGCGGGCCTCCGCCGGCGCGCGCGTCGACCTCCGGGTCCCGCAGGACGGCCTCCGGGCCGCACGGGGCCGCCAGCCGAACAAAAAAGAGCCGCGCGGGGCGCGGCTCGAGAAGTCGACAGGGAGGCTCGAGGTGGAAAGGGGAAGCCACCTCATGTCCGATGCGGACGCCTCTCTTGGTAAAGCGGAAAGGCTAACGCCCGGTTAACGCCCGCCGTCGCGGCCGGGCGCGGGCGTCTTCACAGCCGGAACACGGCGTTCGCCGCCGCTGCGCTCGCCTTCTTCGCCGCCATCGCCGCCTCGATGCGGGCGATCTCGGCCCGCAGCATCTCCGTCCGCTCCTGCAGCTCGTCGAGGGACAGGGTCGAGAGATCCTGCCCGATCGTGTGCGCCGCCGGCTTCGGCCGCGGCCGCTCCTCTTCGAACATCGTCGCCTCCTCGTCGTCTCTCGGCGCGGCCAATCCTGCCTGAGCCTGGCGGCGTCGGCCACCCCGCGCGCGTTGCCAGCGGGCGCCGTCAGCGGCTACACCCGCTGGCGACGCATCCGGGAGACCGCCGATGATCCAGCTGCCGCCGACCATGACCGTCGTCGCCTGCCGCACCCCCGGCGGGCCGGAGGTGCTGAAGCCGGAGACGCGCGAGCTGCGCGCTCCTGCCGATGGCGAGATCCTCGTGCGGGTCGCCGCCGCCGGCGTCAACCGGCCGGACGTGGTGCAGCGCCAGGGCCACTATCCGCCGCCGAAGGGCGTCACCGACGTGCCGGGCCTCGAGATCGCCGGCACCGTCGTCGCCGTCGGCGAGGGCGTCGCCCGCTTCGCCGTCGGCGACCGCGTCACCGCCCTCGTCCCCGGCGGCGGCTACGCCGAGTACTGCCCCGTCCATGCCGAGAACGCCCTGCCGATCCCCGCCGGCCTCTCGATGGTGGAGGCGGCGGCGCTGCCGGAGACCTTCTTCACCGTCTGGAACAACGTCTTCTGGCGCGGCGCCCTGAAGGCCGGCGAATGGATCCTCGTCCACGGCGGCACATCCGGCATCGGCACCACCGCCATCATGCTCGCCAAGGCCTTCGGGGCGAAGGTGATCGCCACCGCCGGCTCGGACGAGAAGTGCGACGCCTGCCGCGGCCTCGGCGCCGACGTCGCCGTCAACTACCGCACGACGGATTTCGTCGAGGCGGTGAAGCAGGCGACCGACGGCCACGGTGCCGACGTCGTCCTCGACATCGTCGCGGGATCCTATGTGGAGCGGAACTGGCAGGCGGCGGCCGTGGACGGGCGCATCCTGCAGGTCTCGGTGCTGGAGGGGCCGGCCACCGTCGACTTCCGCCGCCTGATGATGAAGCGCCTCACCCACACCGGCTCGACGCTGCGCATCCGCGACGTCGCCTTCAAGGCGGCGATCGCCCGCGAACTGGAAGAAAAGGTCTGGCCGCTGATCGCCGAAGGCCGCATCCGCCCGGTGATCGACTCGACCTTCCCGCTCGCCGAGGCCGCCGCCGCCCACGCCCGCATGGAGAGCTCCGCCCACATCGGCAAGATCGTGCTGACGGTGGCCGAGGAGGGGTGAGGTTCCAAAATCCGTCATCCCGGGATCGGCGGCCCGCTCCGCCGCCCTTGTCCGGGATGACGATCACCTCCGAGAAGGGCTGAGGATCGGTGCGGTTTGCATCGCGCCGCCCCGCGCCGTATATGGGAGGCAATCCCGAAAGCCGACGAAGTCGACACCGGGCTCCCGCGGCGGAAATCGCGGGACGCGGACGGGAAAGTCATAGCCTCTGAGGACGACGTCGATGATGAACGGACCGCTGATGCCGAAGGCCACCGCCGTGTGGCTGGTCGAGAACACGGCCCTCTCCTTCGAGCAGATCGCCGCCTTCTGCCGCATGCATCCGCTCGAGGTGAAGGCGATCGCCGATGGCGACGCGGCGCAGGGCATCAAGGGCCTCGATCCGGTGCTGACCGGCCAGCTCTCCCGCCAGGACATCGAGCGCGCCCAGGCCGATCCGAGCGTCCGCCTGAAGGTGGCCGACCCGAAGGTGAAGGTGCCGGAGAGCAAGCGCCGCGGCCCGCGCTACACCCCCGTCTCGAAGCGCCAGGACCGGCCGAACGCCATCCTGTGGCTGCTGCGCAACCACGGCGAGCTGAAGGACGCGCAGATCATGCGCCTCGTCGGCACGACCAAGACGACGATCGAATCGATCCGCAGCCGCAGCCACTGGAACGCCCAGAACCTGCAACCGATGGACCCGGTGACGCTCGGCCTCTGCAGCCAGATCGAGCTCGACATCGAGGTGGAACGCGCCGCCCGCTCGGCGCCGAAGCGCGAGGAGGGCTCGCCCGGCTCCGCGACCCTGCTGCCGGTGCAAGAGACGACCGCGCCGGACGCGATGGACTCGTTCCGCTCCGAGCCGGCGCGCCGCGAGGACGACGACGAGCTCGACGCCGAGGCGGTGTTCGCCAAGCTGAAGGCGATGACGCGCGAGACGCCGGAGGACGACGAGGAGGCGTGAGCCGCCGGGGCGCTACGCGCCCCGGTTCTTCCGGAAGCCTGCGGGCGCTGCGCGCCCCCGTTGCTCGCAGCCTCCCGTCGAACGTGATCCGGCCGGCGCTCAGCGCCGGTCGAACACCACGTCGACCTTGCCGACCGGAACGCCGAACTTCGACACCACGGCGATGTTGCGCACCCGCCGCGGGCCCTCCGGCACGAGCACGTCCTCGAAGCGCAGGCGGGTGACGTTGCCGTCCTTGCCCTTCACATCGGCGTCGTAGCTGAGGCGGATAGTGTTGCCGTCGCGGCGGACGTCGGCGGTGCCGACCACGTCCTCGCGCCGGCCGATCCAGCGGCCCTCGCCCGCCCGCTCGAACCGCCACGTCTTGCGGTCCTTCTCGCCGTCGGCGAAGACGAAGTCCTCCACCAGCGTGAGCGTCTTGCCGTCGAAGCGGCCGCGCGTCGTTATGGTGAAGGCACGGTCGACGCCGGCGATCGAGCTGACGAAGCGGCCCTCGCCGCTCGTCCGGCCGGTGAAGAAGCGCTCGAAGGCGAGCGGCGGCCCCTCGGTGCCCGCCGGCACGGGCGGCACGGTGGCGCAGCCGGCAAGGACGAGGAGCGCCGAGAGGGCGAGCGCGAGGCGGGCGAGCGGGGACGACCGCATGGTCGGGAACCTCCAGGGCGGGCCCGCGGCCCGTGGCACGCACGGTGCCGGGGGCCGGCCGGGCCGGGACTGCCACAGGTACGCCGCGCCGCGCCGGTCGGACCATCCGGCCGCCTCTCGCCCCGCCGGCCTTGAAGCGGCGCGGGGCGCATGCGAGGGAGCGGGCCGATGAACTACCGCCATGCCTTCCACGCCGGGAACTTCGGCGACGTCCTCAAGCACGTCGTGCTCGCACGCGTGCTCGTCCACCTCGCCCAGAAGCCGGCCGCCTTCCGCCTCCTCGACACCCACGCCGGCATCGGCCGCTACGACCTCCTCGCCGGCGAGGCGGAGCGGACCGGCGAATGGCGCGACGGCGTTGGCCGCGTCCTCGCTGCCGATCCGCCGATGGAGGTCGCCTCGCTGCTGTCGCCCTGGTGGGCGGCGGTCGCGGCGGAGAACCCCGGCGGCGGCCTATCCGCCTATCCGGGCTCGCCGGCGATCGCGCTCGGCCTGATGCGGCCGCAGGACCGGCTGACGGCGTTCGAGCTACACCCGGAGGATTCGGCGACGCTGCGCCGCGCCCTCGGCCGCGATGACCGCGCCCGCATCGTCGCCGGCGACGGCTGGCGCGCCCTCGCCGGCGCCCTGCCGCCGCCGGAGCGGCGCGGCCTCGTGCTCATCGACCCGCCCTTCGAGGCGCCGGACGAGTTCGACCGCCTCGCCGAGACGCTCCTCGCCGCCCATGCGAAATGGCCGACCGGCATCTTCCTCGGGTGGTATCCGATCAAGGCGTTCGGCCCGGTCGAGGTCCTGCACGCCCGCCTCGCCGACGCCGGGCCGAAGCGCCTCGTCACGGCCGACCTTCTCGTGCGCACGCCGGACAAATGGGTGCCCGGCCTACCGGGGGCGGGGATCGTCGCGATCAATCCGCCTTACACGCTGGCGCAGGACCTCGCCGTGCTGCTGCCCTGGCTCGCCGCGACGCTGGCGCAGGGCGAGGGGGCCCACCACCGCCTCGCCGTCCTCGCCGACGGCTGAGCGAGCACCGGCCGGCCGGCGAGGTGATGCACCCCGGCGACAGCGGGGCGAAACCGCACCCGCCGTCCCCCGCCGCGACGCTGCGCCGAAGGTCGCCGCCTTGACCCGGACGGTCGCCTCGCCCAAGGTCCAGCCGACCGTCGGTGCGTCCGCCCGGGAGCCGTTCATGTCCGCTCGCAGCTGTGCCAGCCCTCTCGCCGGCGCCCTCGTCCTCGCCACAACCCTCGCCTTCGCGGGTCCGGCCGCCGCCGACTGGTTCAGCGGCACGCCGCAGCCGATCGAGAAGCGCGTCCCGCCGTGCGACGACACGGCCGTTCAGGCGAAGCTCGTGAAGTCGATCGCCAGCGCCGACCCGCGCTACTACGGCGTGACGGTGAAGGAGCTGAAGCACATCGAGCAGTCGGCGCTGGTGGAGAACCACGACAGCCCGCTCGCCCGCCGCTACTGCACCGCCCGCCTCCTGCTCGATCCGCTTCCGGCCAACCTGCCGGCCGGCAAGGCGCCGCCGAAGAACGTGCTGTTCGGCGGCGAGCCGGCCCCGACGCTGCCGCACGAGCGCTTCGCCTACTACATGGTGGAGGAGAAGGGCGGCTTCGTCGGCGTCACCTGGAACGTCGAGGTCTGCATTTCCGGCCTAGACCGCTGGCGCGTCTACGACGGCCAGTGCGAGACGGTCCGCCCGCCGCCCTCCCAATGATCGGCCGTCTCGCCGCGGCGGCTCTGATCGCCGTCCTCGCGCTCGTCGGCGTCCCGCCCGGCTCCGGCGCCCGGGCGGCGGACGTCGCGGGGCAGTTCGACCACTGGCTGTTCGTGCTCTCCTGGTCGCCGAGCTACTGCGAGTCGGAGGGGGACGGCGGCAACCCCGAGCAATGCGATTCGGGCCGGCCCTACGGCTTCGTCGTGCACGGGCTGTGGCCGCAGTACGCCCGCGGCTGGCCGGACTACTGCCCTTCGCCGCAGCCGAGCCTCGATCCGGAGTTCGTCGACGAGGTCGTGCCGCTGATGCCGAGCCGCGGCCTCGTGCGTCATCAGTGGGAGAAGCACGGCACCTGCAGCGGGCTGACGCCGGAGGCCTATTTCGACCTCATCCGCGAGGTCCGGCGCCTCATCCGCGTGCCGCAGGACCTGCAGACCCTCTACGTCGATTCGATGGTCTCGCCGGCGGTGATCGAGCGGATGTTCCGCGGCGTGAACCCCGGCATGCCCGAGAACGCCATCTCGGTCACCTGCGATCGCCGGCGCCTGCGCGAGATCCGCATCTGTCTCGACCGCGACCTCGGCTACCGCGCCTGCCCGGCGATGGAGAAGCGGGCGTGCAAGGCGGACTGGATCCGCATGCCGCCGGTGCGTCCGGTGCCGTGGTGAGGGCGCCGCGGCTCGCGCTCCTTGCGGCGTTGGCGATGCTCGCAGCCCCGGCCCCGCTGGCGGCCGAGGAGGAGGTCGCGGCGCCGCCGGGCGCGGCGGCCCCGCTGGTGGAAGTCCCGCCGGAGCGCCCGGCCGAGGCGCCGGCGCCAGACTCCGCGCCCGAGACCGGGGCCGTTCCCGCACCCGGCGAGACGCCGCCACCGGCCGACGGGCCGGTTGCGCGGCCCGAGACCGCCGACGACCCGCCGCCGCTTCCGGCCTCGCTCGTCGACGTGCCGGAACCGGTGCTTGCCTTGCACGTCTCCACCACCTTCTGCGAGGACCCTTCGGGCCCGCCGCTCGCCGGCCACGATGCCCTTGTTGCGCCGCTGGGGCCGACGGCGGTGCTGGTCGGTATCCCGTGCACCGGCGACGCTGCGCGCGCCGCCTTCCGCCTCTATGTCCACGAGACCGGCGAGATCGGCGGCGTCCACGCACAGTTCTTCGCGCTGCCCTCGAAGAGCCTCGGCTGGGCCGGCACGGAGGTGCTGTGGTCGCCGATGGCGGACGCCGAGGGCCGGCTCACCGGCACCCTCTACGACCCCGGCGAGGGCCGCTGCGCGAGTCGCGGCCGCTGGCGCTGGACCGGCTACGCCCTGGCCCTGGAAACCGCCGAAATGGAAGCCACCTGCGGCAAGGGCGACTGGCGGACGATCTATCCCTGAGCGGGGCTCGGGCGGCAACAAGAGCCGCCGTGGCACTGGTCCCCGCGGGTCACCCCCTCTCTGCCGTCATGGCCCGGCTCGAACGGGCCATCCATCCCAGCCGCTACAGGCCTTGGGCACTCTGGATGGATCGCCCGGTCGAGCCGGGCGATGACTGATTGCATCGGTAGCCGGGCCCAACGTTCAGCCCCCTGCCAGCAATTCCGCCTTCGTCAGCGTGAAATCCGAGGTGATCCAGCGGGCTTCGGCGTCCGCGAGGCGGCGACCGAGGTCCGGCCCGGGGGCCGCGCCGGCGGCGACGAGGTCGCGGCCGGAGAGCGGGAACCGCGGCGCCGTCCATCGCTCTGGCAGCGACAGCAGCGCCCGCCAGCCGGCGTCATCCGGCGCCGCGCCGGTGTCCGCGAAGGCGAGCAGGACGCCGGCGCGCCACGCCACGGGTCCGAGGCGGTAGAGCAGCGCCCGGGCGGTGGCGCTGTCGGCCGCCGTCCCGCCCGTGCCGCCGCCATTCCCGCCAGTGGCCGCGAGCCCGCCAGGGGCCACGAGCCCACCGATCGCTCGCGCGGCCACCTCTGCCTCGGCCATCCGGCTGCGCTCGGCGCCGGAGAGTTTCAGACGCGCGGCGAGACGATCGACGTCCTCGGCGACGAAGACGGCGAGCGCCGTCAGCGCCGGGGCGGGGGCGAGGGCGGTGCCGGTCGCCCGCGCTGCCTCCACCCAGCGTGTGAAGCGGACGAGGCGCGGCACGCCGGCGAGCACCCGGTCGAGCACGCCGCACTCGGCCATCACCACGAGGGTCTCGGCGGCGCGAGCGGCGAGGAGCAGCTTGCGCATCTCCTGGGCGATGCGTTCCGCCGAGAGCCGCGGCAGGCCGGAGAGGTTGCGCGCCACGGCGTGCAGGCCCTCGGCGTCCGGCTCCCCCGACCCGAAGCGGGCATGGAAGCGGAAGAAGCGCAGGATGCGCAGATAGTCCTCGCGGATGCGCTCGTCGGCGACGCCGATGAAGCGGACGCGGCGGGCGAGGCAGTCGGCATAGCCGCCGACCGGATCGTGCAGCGTCCCGTCCGGCGACAGCGACAGCGCGTTCATCGTGAAGTCGCGCCGTTCGGCATCCTCCCGCCAGTCGGTGCCGAAGGCGACCTCGGCCCGGCGGCCGTCGGTGGCAACGTCGCGCCGGAGCGTCGTCACCTCGAACGGCCGTCCGTCCGCCACGATCGTCACGGTGCCGTGCTCAATGCCGGTCGGCACCACCTTGAGCCCCGCAGCGCGGGCCCGCTCGGAGACGACCTCCGGCAGGAGCGGTGTCGCGAGGTCGAGGTCGCCGCCCATCGGCTCGCCAAGGACCGCGTCACGAACCGTGCCGCCGACGAGGCGCACGGCATCGGGAACCGAGCCGTCGACGAGGCGCACCTCCCCATCACCCGCCGTGATCGCCTCCACCACCCGGCGGAGCGCCGGATCGGCGAGGAAGGGCGCACCGGCGAAGGAGGGCAGGGCCGGAGGGGCGGCGCTCATTCGAAGCGGCCCGGCACCAGCACGCCGTCGCGCACCTCGGCCGGCCGGTAGGTCCCGCGCTCGGCCTCGCCGAAGCTCGCGAGCACCACGAAGCCAAGAACCGTGAGGACGAGCCCGGCGAGGGCGGCAAAATAGACCGGACCGGCCGTCCAGTTCGCCCGGGCGGCGCTGCCGCGGGTGAACCACAGCCAGGCCGCGTAGATCGCGAACGGCGTCAGGAAGAGGGCGATCTCGATGAGGGCGAGGCGCAGCACCATCCGGTTCCTCTTCAGCCGGCGCCGTAGAGGCGCGCCTGCAGCGCATGGACGATGCCGGCCGTGACGCCCCAGATGCGGCGGCCCGAATAGGGCATCTCGAACGTCCGCCGCTCGAGGCCGCGCCAGGTCCGCATCACCGCCTGGTGGTTCGTCTCCGTCATCAGGAAGGCGAGCGGCACCTCGAAGACGTCGGCGACCTCCGCCGGATTCGGCGCGAGCACCGGGTCGCCGGCGACGAGGGCGACGACCGGCACGACGCGGTAGCCGCTCGTCGTCACGTAAGGATCGCCGTAGCCGAGCGGCGTCACGAGGAAGCGTGACAGGCCGATCTCCTCCTCCGCCTCGCGGAGCGCCGTGGCGGCGGGGTCGGCGTCGCCCGGGTCCATCTTGCCGCCGGGGAAGGCGACCTGGCCGGCGTGGGAGGGCAGGTGCTCGGTGCGCTGGGTGAGGATCACCCCCGCCTCGCTGCCGCGGGCCACCACCGGCACGAGCACCGCGGCGTCCTTCAGCCCCGTCGCCATCGGCACGCGCGGGTCGATGACGTGGTCGCCCGAGGGCGGCAGCGACAGCACCGCCTCGCCGAGGCCGACCAGCCGGCCGCGGCGGGCGAGGAGGTCGTCGACCGAGAAGGGCGGCGGCGCGCCCGCGTCCTCAGCCGAGGGAAGCGTCGAGCGCATCGGCGGCCATCATCGGAAAGAAGACGCCGTCGCTCCACACTCCGAGGTGCGGCGTGCCGTCGACGGCGGCGGTGACGGCGCGGTCCGCCAGCTCGTGCGCCACGGCGCGCGTCAGCCGCGCCTCGAGGCGGCCGCGGACGAGGACGTAGGGCACGAGCCCGCCGTTCGCCGCGTCCGCGACGAAGCGCAGCGGCCGGTCGGCGCCGGCGGTGACGACGTCGCCGACATTGGTGCGGAAGACGAGGCGGGCGGCCTCGCCGTTGCCCTCGGCCGCCATCTCGACGGCGAGGAAGGGCACGTCCTCGACGAGGATGCCGAGCTTCTCGACCGGGGTGACGAGGAGGTAGCGCCCATCCGGCTCGCGGCGCAGCACCGAGGCGAACAGCCGGACGAGCGGCTCCCGGCCGATCGGCGAGCCGGCATAGTGCCAGCGGCCGTCGGCGGAGATGCGCATGTCGATGTCGCCGCAGAACGGCGGGTCCCAGCGATCGACCGGCGGCGCCTTGCCGGCGGCGCCGGCACGGGCGACGAGGGCGGCGAGCTGCGGGTCCGCCGGCGTGCCGGCCGTCCCGTCCCGCGCTTCCTCCTCGGGCGACCTCGCCACGGCGTCCTCCTCAACCTCTCCGCTCCGGTAACCCGTCCGGGCGGGGCGCCGTCGATGCGGCACGACCGTCCCCAAATGACGCGCGGGGCGAGGCGGTGCAAGGGGCGCGGGGTGAATCGGCAGCGGGCGGCGGTGCGGTAGGCGGCGATGCCTGTCCGCGCGGAAGGGTTGCGGCATCGCGGCTTTCGGCGCGCCACGAAATAGCCGGGCTTGTTCCGCCCAATGATCGCTGGTGCAGGCGGCCGCCGCTGGTGGTGGAACGAAGATTGCACGATTTTCAGGCAGCACCGTCGCTGCGCTCCTTTTCGGTGCGCACGGCAATTGCCGGGCGCGACGGACGCGCCAGATAGCGTAACATCCGACCGGCGGCGGCGGGTGGAGACGAGGCGGATCGAGGCGGAAAGGCACGCGAATGAGCGCCATCACGATCGAGGCGGGTGACCCGGAAGCCGTCGTGCGCGACGCGGAGGCGGCCGTCGGCCGCATCGCCGAGGCGCGCACGGAAATTGGCCGGGTCATCTTCGGCCAGGCGACGGTGGTGGAGCGGACGCTGATCACCCTGCTCTCGGGCGGCCATGGCCTCCTCGTCGGCGTGCCGGGCCTCGCCAAGACGAAGCTCGTCGTGACGCTCGGCACCGTGCTCGGCCTCGACGCCCACCGCATCCAGTTCACGCCGGACCTGATGCCGAGCGACATCGTCGGCGCCGAGGTGCTCGAGCAGGGTCGCGACGGCAGCCGCTCCTTCCGCTTCATCGCCGGCCCGGTGTTCGCCCAGCTCCTGATGGCCGACGAGATCAACCGCGCCTCCCCGCGCACCCAGTCGGCCCTCCTGCAGGCGATGCAGGAAGGCCACGTGACGGTGGCCGGCCAGCGTTACGACCTGCCGAAGCCCTTCCACGTGCTCGCGACCCAGAACCCGCTCGAGCAGGAAGGCACCTATCCGCTGCCGGAGGCGCAGCTCGACCGCTTCCTGCTGCAGATCGACGTGCACTATCCCGACCGCGAGGCGGAGCGGCGCATCCTCGTCGAGACGACCGGCGCCGGCGAGGCCGAGCCGCGGGCCGTGCTCACCGCCGAAGAACTCGCCGGCTTCCAGCGCCTGGTGCGGCGCCTGCCGGTGGGCGAGTCGGTCGTCGAGGCGATCCTCGACCTCGTGCGCGCTGCCCGCCCGGAGGAATCGCCGGAGGTCGCCGAGGTGGTCGCCTGGGGTCCGGGGCCGCGCGCCAGCCAGGCGCTGATGCTCGCCGTGCGCGCCCGCGCCCTCCTGCAGGGACGCTTCGCCCCGTCGGTCGACGACGTGGTGGCGCTCGCCGAGCCCGTCCTCCAGCACCGCATGGCGCTCACCTTCGCCGCCCGCGCCGACGGCAACACCGTGCGCGCCGTCATCGAACGGCTCGTGCGAAAGATCGGGTGAGGAGCGGCGGGTGGCGAGCCTCGCAGAGACGGCCACCGCCAGGGCACGGTCCTCCTCCGCCGGAGCCGGCGGGGACTTCGGCATCGAGCGGCGCCTCGTCGACGCCAAGAGCCTCGCCGATGGCCTGCCGGACCTCCTCGTGGAGGCGAGCCGCGTCGCCCAGACGGTGATCGCCGGCTGGCACGGCCGTCGCCGGCCGGGCCAGGGCGAGACCTTCTGGCAGTTCCGTCCCTTCATCGATGGCGAGCCGGCGCAGCGGGTCGACTGGCGCCGCTCCGCCCGCGACGACCACCTGTTCGTGCGCGAGCGCGAGTGGGAGGCCGCCCACACGCTGTGGCTCACCGCCGACCTCTCAGCCTCGATGGTCTATCGCTCGAAGCTCGCCACCGCGACGAAGCGCGATCGGGCGCTGGTGCTGCTCCTTGCCCTTGCCGAGGTGGCCGCCCGGGCCGGCGAGCGCGTCGGCCTCCTCGGCCTGTCGCGGCCGATCGCCAGCCGCAACGCCGCCGAGCGCCTCGCCGCCACCCTCGCAGTCGAGGCGGCGGACGAGGCAAGCCGCTCGGCTTTGCCGGACCCGCGCGACGTCCGCCGGTTCTCCGACGTGGTGGCGATCGGCGACCTGCTCGACCCGCTGCCGGCGACGGTCGCCTGGGTCGAGACCCTCGCCCGCCGCGGCGTGCAGGGCACGCTGGTGCAGGTGCTCGACCCGGTGGAAGAGACCTTCCCCTTCGACGGCCGCACCGAGTTCCGGGATCCGGAGACGGGCGAGCGCATCGTTGCCGGCCGCGCCGAGACGTGGGCGGAAGCCTACCGCTCGGCGCTCGCCGCCCACCGCGACGCGCTGTCCAACCTCTGCCGGCGCGTCGGCTGGTCGCTCGTCGTCCACCACACCGACCGGCCGGCCTCGGAAGTGATGATCGCCATCCACGCCCGCCTCGCCGGCGGCGCGGTGAGGGCCGGCACATGATGGGCGGAGCGTCATGATGGGCGGAGCGTCATGATGGGCTTCCTGCCGATCGGCTTCACGGCGCCGGCGGTGCTCGCCGCGCTGGCGCTGCTGCCGGTGATCTGGTGGCTCCTGCGCCTGACGCCGCCGCGCCCGCAGCGCATCGCCTTCCCGCCGACGCGCCTCCTCGCCGAGATCGCCAAGCGCGAGGAGACGCCCTCGAAGAGCCCGTGGTGGCTGACGCTGCTGCGGCTGATCCTCGCCACCCTCGTCATCCTCGCCGTCGCCGGGCCGCTGTGGCGGCCGGTCGGGCCGGTCGCGGCCGGTGACGGGCCGCTGCTCCTCGTCGTCGACAACGGCTGGGCGGCCGCCGGCGACTGGCCGCTGCGCGTCGCCGCCGCCGAGCGTGCCCTCGGCGAGGCCGAAGCCGCGGGCCGCCCGGTGGTGCTCGCCGCCACCGCCGAGGGGCCGCGTCAGCCGCTCGCGCCCGACACCGCCGCTGCCGCCCGTGAGCGCCTCGGCGCGCTTGCGCCGCGGCCGTGGCCGGGCGACCGCGCCGGCCTTGTGGCGCCGCTCGGCGAGATCCTCGCCGCGGCGCCGCCGGCGGCGGTCGTCTGGCTGTCCGACGGCCTCGCCGGCCGGGACGAGGGCTTCGCCGACCTCCTCGCTGGCACCGGCGCCGCCGTCACGGTGGTGGAGGACCCGACCCCTGCGGCGGTTGGCCTCGCCGGCATCGAGAACGGCGCCGAGGCGCTCGAGGTGGCGGTGCGCCGCCTGCCCGCCGCCGAGGCCGCGACGGTGACCGTCGCCGCCCACGATCTCCGCGGCTTCCTGATCGGCGAGGCGAGTGCCGCGTTCGAGCCGGGCTCCGGCGCGGCGACCGCCCGCTTCGAGCTGCCGGGCGGCCTTCGCAACGACATCGCCCGCCTCGACGTCGCCGCGAGCGAGACGGCCGGGGCCGTCCGCCTCGTCGACGAGCGCTGGCGGCGCAGGACGGTCGGCCTCATCAGCGGCGCCAACGCCGACCAGGCGCAGCCGCTCCTGTCGCCGCTCCACTATCTCTCGCGGGCCCTCGCCCCGTTCGCCGACCTCCGCGAGCCCGCCGGCACCGACATCGCCGAGACGGTGAAGCGCCTCGTCGACGAGGGCGTCTCGATCATTGTCCTTGCCGACGTCGGCACCCTCGTCGGCGAAGCCCGCGCGGAGATCGAGCAGTGGGTGGAGAACGGCGGCGTGCTCGTGCGCTTCGCCGGCCCCCGCCTCGCCGAGGGTGGCGACGACCTCGTCCCCGTGCGCCTGCGCACCGGCGGGCGCGTGCTCGGCGGCTCGCTCTCCTGGGAGGAGCCGCAGCCGCTGTCGAGCTTCTCGCCGGAGGGCCCGTTCGCCGGCCTCGCCGTGCCGAACGACGTGACGGTGAACCGCCAGGTGCTCGCCGAGCCGGACGCCAACCTCGCCCAGCGCACCTGGGCGAGCCTCGGCGACGGCACGCCGCTCGTCACCGCCGCCCCGCTCGGCGATGGCACCATAGTGCTCTTCCACGTCACCGCGGATACCTCGTGGTCGAACCTGCCGCTCTCCGGCGGCTTCGTCGAGATGCTGCGGCGGCTCGTGGCGATGTCCTCTGCCGCAGGCGAGACGGCCGGCTCCGCCGCCGTGCCGCTGCAGCCGATGCGCGTCCTCGACGGTGAGGGCCGCTTCACCGCCCCCGGACCCGAGGTCGAGCCCCTGCCGCCGGGCGCGATGCTGGCCGGCGACGTCGGGCCGACGCGGCCGCCGGGTCTCTACGGCGCGGACGACTCGTTCCGGGCCGTCAACCTCCTCGCCGACGATGCAGAACTCGCGCCGCTCGCCCTCGGGCCGCTCGCCGGCACCGCCACCCGCATCGGCTATGCCGTCGACGGGCCGATCGATCTCAAGCCCTTCCTGCTGACGGCCGCCATGTTGCTGCTCATCGCCGACGCCATCGCCGTCCTTCTCCTCTCGGGCGGCCTGCGCTTTCGCCGGTCCGCAGCGGCTGCCCTCGCCGCGGGGGTCCTCCTCGCTTCCCTCGGCACGGTTGATCCTCTCCGCGCGCAGACCGCCGACGCCGACGCCTTCGCTCTCGAGGCGGCGAACGAGACCCGCCTCGCCTATGTGACGACCGGCGATGCGGCCGTCGACGAGGCGAGCCGCCTCGGGCTCGCGGGCCTCTCCCGCTTCCTCGCCGAGCGCACCGCCCTCGAGCCGGCCGAGCCGCTCGCCGTCGATCCCGCCCGCGACGAGCTCGCCTTCTTCCCGCTCCTCTACTGGCCGATGACGGCGGGCCAGGCGAAGCCGACGCCCCAGGCGATGGCGCGGGTCGACGCCTACATGAAGAACGGCGGCACCATCCTGTTCGACACCCGCGACCAGCTCGCCACCGGCGGCTTCGGTGGCGTCGGGCCGGCGACGCTGAAGCTGCGCGAGATCCTCGAAGGTCTCGACATCCCGCCGCTCGAGCCGGTGCCGGCCGACCACGTGCTGACGAAGGCGTTCTATCTCCTCGAGGAGTTCCCCGGCCGCTGGTCGGGTGGGCCGCTCTGGGTGGAGGCCTCGGCCGCCGAGGCGGGGGAGGGACGGCCGGTGCGCGCCGGCGACGGCGTCTCGCCGATCCTCATCACCGCCAACGATTTCGCCGGCGCCTGGGCGGTGAGCGACGCCGGCGACTGGCTCTATCCGACGGTACCCGCGGATCCCTTCCAGCGCGAGTTCGCGCTGCGGTCCGGCATCAACATCGTCATGTACGCCCTCACCGGCAACTACAAGGCCGACCAGGTGCACGTGCCGGCGCTGCTCGAGCGGCTCGGCCAGTAGGAGCGGCGCGTGAACTGGTCCCTCGCCTTCGACCCGCTGCTCCCCGTCTGGGCGATCGCCGCCCTCGCCGCGGCGGCCGTGGCGCTGTCGCTGACGGCCCTCGCCCGCCGGGTGCGCGGTGCCGTCGTGCGCCTCGCCGCCGGGCTCTGCCTCGCCCTCGCCCTCCTCAACCCCTCGCTCGTCGAGGAACAGCGCGCGCGCCTCACCAGCGTCGCAGCGGTGGTCGTCGACCGCAGCCAGAGCCAGGCGATCGGCGAGCGGACGGCCGAGACGGACGCTGCCCTCGCCGGCCTCGTCGAGCGCCTCGGCGCCGTCGAGGGGATCGAGACGCGCGTCATCGAGGCCCGCCCCGGCAGTGCTGCGAGCGGCGATGGCACGCGGCTCTTCGAGGCACTGGCGAACGGCCTCGCGGACGTTCCGCCGGACCGGGTCGCCGGCGCCGTGCTCATCACCGACGGTCAGGTCCACGACGTGCCCGAGGAGGCCGCGCGCCTTGGGTTCGACGCGCCGGTCCATGCCCTCGTCACCGGCCGCGACGACGAGATCGACCGGCGCATCGTCCTCGATCAGGCGCCGCGCTTCGGCCTCGTCGGCACGGAGCAGAGCGTCGAGCTCCGCATCGTCGACGACGGCCCGACGCCGGCGACCGGCGACGTTCGCCTGACGGTGCGGCGCGACGGCGAGACGATCGACGAAATCACCGCCCCCGTCGGCGCGCCCTTCGAGGTCCCGTTCACGGTCGCGCACGGCGGGCCGAACATCTTCGAGTTCGAGGTGGAGCCGCTCGCCGGCGAGCTGACGGCGGTCAACAACACCGCCGTCGCCGTGGTCGAGGGCGTGCGCGAGAACCTGCGCGTGCTGCTCGTCTCCGGCGAGCCCCACGCCGGCGAGCGCACCTGGCGCAACTTGCTCAAGTCCGACGCCTCGGTCGACCTCGTCCACTTCACCATCCTGCGGCCGCCGGAGAAGCAGGACGGCACGCCGATCAACCAGCTCTCGCTGATCGCCTTCCCGACCCGCGAGCTGTTCTCGGTGAAGATCTCCGAGTTCGACCTCATCATCTTCGACCGCTACCAGCGCCGGGGCATCCTGCCGCTCGTCTATTTCGACAACATCGCCCGCTACGTGCAGGAGGGCGGCGCCGTGCTCGTCGCCTCCGGGCCGGACTATGCCTTCGGCGACAGCCTGTTCGAGACGCCGCTCGGGGCCGTGCTGCCGGCCGAGCCGACCGGCGGCACCATCGACCAGCCCTACCGGGCCGAGCTCTCCGATCTCGGCCGCCGCCACCCGGTGACGCGCGACCTGCCGGGGGCCCAGTCCGATCCACCGGAGTGGGGCCGCTGGTTCCAGCTCGTCGAGGCTGCCTCGAGCTCCGGGACCACGGTGATGAACGGGCCCGACGAGCGGCCGCTCCTGGTGCTGGGGCGCGAGGGCGAGGGCCGCGCGGCGGTGATGCTGTCCGACCAGGCGTGGCTGTGGGCGCGCGGCTACGAGGGCGGTGGCCCCCACGTGCCGCTGCTGCGCCGCCTCGCCCACTGGCTGATGAAGGAGCCGGAGCTCGAGGAAGAGGCGCTGCGGCTCTCCGTCCGCGGCGACGACCTCGTGGTCGAGCGGCAGACTCTCGGCGACAGCGTCGGCCCGGTTACCCTCACCGGTCCCGACGGCGCGGAGCGGACCCTGACGCTCGCCGAGGCCGAACCGGGCCTCTGGCGGGCCACGGCGGAGGCGACCGGCGTCGGTCTCTACACCGCCGTCGAGGGGGAGCGGCGCGCTCTCGCCCACGTCGGGCCGACGAACCCGCGCGAGTTCCTCGACGTGCGCTCGACCGAAGAGCCCCTCGCCACCCTTACCGAGGCGACGGGCGGCAGCGTCCGCCGCATCGTCGAGGACGGGGCGGTCGAGGTGCCGCGCGTCACGACCCTCCGCCGCGCCGGGCGCTATGCCGGCGACGACTGGATCGGCCTCAGGACCAGCGACGCGACGGTGCTCGAGGGCCTGACGCGGGTGCCGCTGTTCGCCGGCTTCCTGGGCCTCGCTCTTCTGCTCGGGGCGGTGTCGGCGACGTGGATCCGCGAGGGCCGCTGAGGACGGCGGACGCCTCGCGAGCGTCTCCAAGGCCGGCCATCGCCGGCGCCCCGGCGAAGACGACCGCGAGGAAGAACGGGCCGATGATCCGGCCCACTTGCGTGAGGGAGAACGGGCCGATGATCGGCCCGCGTGCGTGAGGGAGAACGGGCCGATGATCCGGCCCGCTCGGTGCCGTCAGGCGGCGGGCGCGATGCGCCGCGCCGGCCCGCTTGCCTCGGCCATCGCCTCCGGCACGAGCGGGCAGGCGAGCAGGCGCGCCGGATCGACCGGGCCGGGCATCTCGATGCGGCCGGGCGGCACGCGCGAGAAGCCGAGCGGACCGTAGTAGGGCAGATCCCCCACCAGCAGCACCAGCCGGTGCCCGTCCGCCCGTGCGGCGGCGAGGCTCGTGCGCACCAGCTCGCGACCGGCGCCGCGGTTGGCGAAGTGCGGCGCCACCGCGAGCGGTCCGAGCAGGAGCGCCGGCGCCTCGCCGATCGCCATGCCGGTAAGGCGGACGGAGCCGACCAGCCGGTCGCCGGCGATCGCCACGAACGACAGGCGCGGATCGGCGGGAACGCCCTCGCGCAGCCGGTAGGCGGTCTTGGCGAAGCGGCCGGGGCCGAAGGCGACGTCGAGAAGGCTCTCGATCTCGGCCGTGTCGGCGGGCGTCTCCGCCCGGATGACGAAGGGAAATGACATCATGGAGGCGTGACCCGTGGGAAAGGGGCTCCCGCGGGGCGCGTCGGCGCGCGTCAGGAGCCGTGGCAGGAACGTGCGGACACCGGCGGCAAGCCGCCCGTCGCCCGTCGTCGTCGCAGCCGCAGATCCACGTCTCGTCCCTCCCGGGTGGGCCGGCTTGCCGGCCACGCCGTCCTGTGGAGCGCGGCGATAGCACGGCAGCAGGGTGTGGACAAGCCGTCGCACCGGCGGGGATCGCCGGTGGCCGGCCGGCGGCCACTACCGAGGCGCGAAAAGTTGGTGCAATACCGGCATCGCCCGCTTATGAGGACGAAGACTGGCGCCGGAAGGGGAGGACGCGCCGGACTCGGACGGGCTGGAGGGGCCACAGCAGATGATGCTCGATGTCGGGACGATCCTCGTCGCGACCATCGCAGGTTGTGCCGTGCTCGGCTGCCTGATGCTCATCGACTGGTGGCAGAGCCGGAACACCCTCGAGCTTGCCTGGTGGGGCACGGCCTATCTCTTCGGAGCGCTGTCGCTCGTCGCGCTGATCGCCCGCCGGGCCGTCGCCCCGGACTTCCTCTACTCCACCTCCTCCGCCCTGATGATCCTCGGCTACGGCTGCCTGTGGATCGGTGTGCGCCGGTTCTTCCGGCGCCGGCTGCCGCTCGGGCGGGTGCTGACGCTCTGCATCCTGTGGCTCGCGCTCGCCCAGCTGCCGCTGCTGCAGGCGAGCCCGCCGATCCGCACCGCCATCGTCTCCGCCGTGGTCGCCGCCCTCAGCTTCGCCATCGCCTTCGAGTTCCTGCGCAACTGGTCGGAACGCCTCTCCTACCGCATCCCGGCCCTCGTCATCTGCGGCGTCCACGGCCTGTTCTTTGCGGTGCGCGTGCCCTTTGCCGAGACGATGGCGCTGCCCGCGACCCTCGGCAGCGCACCGATCTTGTACGGCGTGCTGGCGCTCGAAGGTCTCGTCTTCGTCATCGCCTCGGGCTTCACCTTCGTTGCCCTGACGAAGGAACGCGCCGAGGTGGCGCAGCGGCGTGCCGCGACCATCGATTCGCTGACGGGGGTGTTCAACCGCCGCGCCTTCTTCGAGCGGGCCGAACGCCTGCTCCTGCGGTCGGGCGTCGAAAGCCGGCCATTGGCGGTGCTGCTGTTCGACATCGACCGCTTCAAGCAGATCAACGACCGCTTCGGTCATCCCGTCGGCGACCGGCTGCTCATCGAGTTCACGACGCTCGCGAGCCAGTTGCTGCGGCCGACCGACCTCTTCGGCCGCATCGGAGGCGAGGAGTTCGCGGCCATCCTGCCCGGCGCCCGGGTCGAGGCTGCCGTCGCGGCCGCCGAGCGACTTCGGACGGCCTTCGGAGCGCTCATCGTCACCGAGGGCGATGCGGACGTGCGGGCGACGGTGAGCGTCGGCGTCACCGTCATCGAGGGCGAGACCATCGGGCTCGACCGCCTGATCGCCATCGCCGACCGGGCGCTCTACCGGGCGAAGCACAACGGCCGCAACATCGTCGAGATCGAAGCGGTGTCGGCTCCGCGGCGCTGACCCGTCCGCGGCGCGCCCCGAGCATATCCCGATCAGATCGAAACGATCTGATCGGGATATGCTCAAGCTTTTGGATCTGGAGCGATTTCTCTTCGACCAGATGATTCCATCTGGTCGGAAAGCGCTCTAGCCGAGCTCCGCCGCCGCCGTGCGGACGCGGGCGAGGAAGCGGGCGCGGCTGTCGTCGGTCGACCGGTTCATGTCGTAGTGGGCGAGATAGCGGATGCGCGCGCCCGGGCGGATGGTGGCCCGCAATACCCGCGTCGCGATCTTGCGCGGCGGGTCACCCGCGAGGAAGGCGCGGACCCGGTCGCCGCCATAGGTGGCGACCGCCATCAGCGTGCGGACGTTGTGGAGCGCCGGCTTCACCCGGCCCTCCTCGATATGGAACGACACGCCCGGCAGGAAGACGCGGTCGATGAAGCCCTTGAGGATGGCCGGATAGCCGAAGTTCCAGACCGGGTGGACGAGCACCAGTGCCTCGCAGGCGCGCAGGCGCTCGACATAGGATGCGACGCCGCCGCGGTTGTCCGGCACCGTGTGGTAGGCGAGGCGCTCGGCGCGCGACAGCACGGGCTCGAAGCCCTCGGCATAGAGGTCGCAATCGTCGACGGTGTGACCCGCCGCCGCGAGACCCGACAGCACCGCCGCGTGGAGGGCGGCCCCGTAGCTCGTCTCGACGGGGTGGGCGTAGAGCACCAGCACGCGCATGGTCTGCGACGGTCCTCAGCCTTGCTTCAGCTCGATCTCGACGAACGACATCGGCCCGGCGCCGCCGTTGATGACGTCGTGCTCGACCCCTTCCGGGCGGGCGTAGCTCGCGCCGGCCGTCAGCGGCACCATCTTCTCGCCCGTCGCATCGACGATCTTCAGGACGCCATCGACCAGCGGCACGACGACATAGGGCATGCCGTGGCGATGCCAGCCGGTCGCCTCGCCGGGGCGGAAGTCCCAGCGGGTGATGCGCACGCGCTCGTCGTCGACCTGCACCGTCGGCGTCGCGGTGCAGCCGCCACCGCCGTGATCGTGGGACATCGTCAGTCTCCCTGCTCGGCCTCAAGGCCCGGAAAGAGGTAGGTGCGCTGCGACGCGAAGTCGAAGTCGGGATCCTCCCAGGCGATCATCTTGCCCGGGTTGAGGAGGCCCTTCGGGTCCGCCTGGCGCTTGAAGTCGAGCTGCACCGGGTCGGAGCGCTTCATGCCGCCCTCCTCCAGCGTGTAGCGGTGCGGGTTGAAGATCGGGCAGCCGTGCGCCTCGTGCAGGCGCATGATCTCCTCGAGCCGCTCCTCGGTGGTGAAGCGCACCACCGGCAGGCCGAAGCAGGTGACGGCGCCGTCGAAGCGGACGAACTCGAGGTGACCCGGCACCTCGTCGCCGAACAGCGCAGTCATCTCCGCCACCCGCGCGAGATGGTCGGGCGCCGGATAGAGCACCTGCAGATAGGTGATCGTCGGGTCGACGCGCAGGCCGCGCAGCGTCGTGTGGTTCCAGGCGAGCTCGTAGGCGGGCGGGAGGGCCTTGCGATCCTCGTCCGAGGCGAGGTCGGAGCGGTAGAGGAGGCTCGCCTTGGCGTGGCGGGCGAGGAAGGCCTGGAAGGCCGGCATGGAGAACGGCGCCATCATCAGCACGGCCACCGACTGGTCGCGGCGGACGAACTTCTGGTGGCGCAGGAAGTAGTCGTGCGGCAGCGGCGCCGCCACCGTGGCGATCTCCTTGGCGAGGAGACCGTCCTGCTTGGCGAGGGCGTCGCAGAAGTGGGCCGCCGCCAGGAAGTCGTCGAAACCGACGAGCACGTCCACCCAGTCGTAGGCGGCGGTCAGCGGCATCTCCACCGCGGTGATGATGCCGGTGGTGCCGTAGGCGTGCGCGGCCTTCTGGATTTCGTCGCCAGCGAGTTCGAGGACGCGCGGCTCCGCCTCCATGGTGACGAGGCGGAGCTTCAGCACGTTGCCGAGGTCGCGTAGGCCGCCCCAGCGGATCGAGCCGACGCCGCCCGAGCCGCCGGCGATGAAGCCGCCGATCGAGGCGGTGCGGTAGGTGGAAGGGTGGAGGCGCAGCTCCTGGCCGGACGGCCGCGCCGCCTCGTCGATGGCCGAGAGCAGTGCGCCCGCCTCGGCGACGACGACGCCCGGCCTCACCGCCGTCACCTTGTTCAGCTCGGCAAGGTTGAGCACGAGGCCGCCCGAGAGCGGCATCGCCTGGCCGTAGTTGCCGGTGCCGGCACCGCGCGGCGTCACCGGCACGCCGTGGCGGAAGGCGGCCGCCAGCACGCGGATCACCTCTGCCTCGCTCCTCGCCGAGACGACGGCGTCGGCGGTGACGGTGTCCAGTTGCCGCTTCAGCACCGGCGAGTACCAGTAGAAGTCGCGGCTCTTCTGGCGGACGAGCGCGGGGTTCTCCTCGAGCGGCAGGCCCTCGAGGTCGGCCTTCAGGGCGGCGGGGATCGGCACGTCAGGCTCCTGTCGGCGCCGGCGCGGCGCGCCGGATCGCGGGCATCAGGTCGTCGAGCTCCCGGTAGTCGGGCAGCCGGCGGTCGATCTGCCGCCCGCCGCGCAGGACGACGCGGTCCGCCTGCGGCCGGGCGTGCAGTTCCGTCCAGGTACGGGCGGTGACGATCACGAGGTCGGCCGGCAGGCCGACGGCGAGGCGCCCGCAGTCGGGCCGGCCGAGGATGTCCGCCGGGGCCGCGGCGACGACGCGCGGCCAGGCGTCGACCGGGTGGTCGAGGTGGCCGATGCGCGTCGCCTCGCGGAACACCTCCAGCATGTCGAGGTCGCCATAGGCGTAGAACGGGTCGCGGGTGTTGTCGCTCGCGACCGCCACGGGGATGCCGCGCTCGGCGAGCTCGTGCAGCAGCGTGACGCCGCGCCGGCGCGGCGTCACGGGTCCGTCGCGCGGCGCGGTGCGATCCTGGAGGTAGAGGTTGCAGAGCGGCAGCGAGACGATGGCGAGGCCGGCACGCGCGACCTTGTCCATGACGCGCCGCGCGTCGTCGTCCTCCTTCACCGACAGCGAACAGCAGTGGCCGCAGACGACGGTGCCGGTGAAGCCGGTCTCGAGCACCGCCTCGGCGACCAGCGACAGGGTGTCGACCGAGGCGTCCATCGTCTCGTCGACGTGCAGGTCGACATCGGCGCCGTGGCGGCCGGCCGCCTCGAGCACGCGGCGGATGTGGACGGCGGCGTCGGGCGCCGGGATGGTGACGCCGCCGACCGCCCCGTCGCAGCGGGCGGCGTAGCCGGCGAGCTCGTCGAGGAGGGCGTCGTCGGTGCGCGCGTCGAGCGGCATGATCGAGGCGGCCTGCAGGTCGATGCGGCCTGCCCAGCGCGCGCGCATCTCGAAGAACACCGGCCACGAGATCGCCTGCTGCGGGGCGATCGAATCGATGTGGGTGCGCAGGAGCCGCGTGCCGTGCGCGTAGGCGCAGCGCAGCGAGAAATCCATCCGGCGGGCGACATCCTCGGCCGTCCAGTGGGCCTCGCGGTCGGCGCGGGTGGCGTCGAGCGCCCCTTCGAAGCTGCCGTCGGGGTTCGGCCGGCGCGGCCAGATGTGGCCCTTGTCGAGATGGGTGTGCATGTCGACGAAGGCCGGCAGCACCAGGCCGTCGTCGAGCGAGAGGCTCGCCTCGGCCGAGCCTGGCTCGCAGCCGCGCGGCTCGATGGCGGCGATGCGGCCATCGGCGATGACGATGTCGGCGGACGCGAGCCCGTCCGCGTCGGGCATGAGGTCCGGCGCGTCCGTGAGGGCGGCGACGACGGTCGCGCAACTGAGCCTGAGGCGCGGCGCGGTGGGGACGACGGTGAAGTCGGCGGACATCGGATCCGTTCTTCTTCGAGGGTCAGCGGTCGCGCGGGAGGGCGCTCTCGTGCCAGCGGCGGAGCAGAAGGTGGGAGACGAGGCTCGTCATGGCGAAGATGACGACGCCGGTGAGGGAGAGGAGGATGAGGGCGGCGAAGAGGCGCGGGATGTTCAGCCGGTACTGAGATTCGAGCAGGCGGAAGGCGAGGCCCGAGCCGGCCCCGGCGGAGCCGGCGGCAAACTCGGCGACGACGGCGGCGATGAGGGCGAGGCCGCCGGCGATCTTCAGCCCGGCGAGGAAGTAGGGCAGGGCGGCCGGGATCTGCAGCAGCCAGAGTTTCCGCCAGCGCGAGGCGCCGTAGAGCTGGAAGAGGTCGAGCAGGTTGTGGTCGACGCTCTTCAGGCCGGCGGTGGTGTTCGACAGCACCGGGAAGAAGGCGACGATCCAGGCGCAGAGCAGGAGGGCGAACTCCGTCGACGGCGCGTAGATGAGGATGAGCGGCGCGATCGCAACGATCGGCGTCACCTGAAGGATGACCGCGTAGGGATAGAGCGCGAGCTCGATCCACTTCGACTGCGCCATCAGGATCGCGAGGGCGACGCCCCCCGACAGCGCCAGCGCCAGGGCGGCGAAGGTGGTCCACAGCGTGTTCAGCAGCGAGCGGCCGAGGATCGGCCAGTCGGTGACCATCGCCACCGCCACGTCCGCCGGGCTCGGCAGGATGTAGCGCGGGATGGCGTAGGCGATGACGATGCCCCACCAGGCGGCGACGACGAGCGCCAGCATCACCGTCGGCACGAGGATGCGCATCGTCCGCGAGACGCCGCCGCCCCTGCGGGCGGTCTCGGCCGGGGCGGCCGGTCGGGGCGCTTCCGCGGCCCGCGCGAGGGCCGCTCCGGCATGTGTCTCCCCGGCGGCGCTCACAGGTGGCTGTCTCCGGCGGTGGCGATCGCCGCCGCGAGGGCGCGCGAGGTCTCCTCGCAGGCGGCGTGATAGAGCGGGCTCGAGCGGAACCCCTCGCCCCGCGGCAATGGGGCGGTGACGTCGATCGTCTCGAGGAGCCGGCCTGGCCGCGCCGCCATCACGACGATGCGGGTGGAGAGATAGGCGGACTCGAACACCGAGTGGGTGACGAAGACGACGGTCGTGCCGAGCCGCACCTTGATCGACAGGAGGTCGTCGTTGAGGCGCTGGCGGGTGATCTCGTCGAGCGCCGCGAACGGCTCGTCCATGAGCAGGATGCGCGGCCGCGTGACGAGGGCGCGGGCGATCGAGACGCGCATCTTCATGCCGCCCGAGAGCTCGCGCGGGTAGGCCTCGGGGAAGCGGTCGAGGCCGACCATCGCGAGCGCCTGCGTCACGTCGGCCCGCGCGGCGGCGCGCGACACGCCCTTGAGGCGCAGCGGCAGCCAGACGTTGGCGAACACCGTCGCCCACGGCATCAGCGTCGGCTCCTGGAAGACGAAGCCGATGTCGTGCGCGCCCGGAACGCCGCCGCCGGGGTCGCGCGACCATTCCACCGTTCCGCTCGAGGGGTCGGCGAGGCCGGCGATGATGCGGAGCGCCGTCGACTTGCCGCAGCCCGAGGGGCCGAGCAGCGACAGGAACTCACCCTGGCGGACGGTGAGATCGAGGCCGGCGAGCGCCGTCACGCCGGTCGCGAAGCGCTTGCCGACGTTGGCGAGCCGGACGATCGGCGCGCCGCCGGGACCGTCCGCCGGGGTCTCTCCCGCGGCGGACGGCGAAGACGCCAGGGCGGCGGATTGCCCGCCGCCTTGCCTCACTTCGCGAGGTCCTTGCCGACGCCCTTGCAGACGAAGGCGAGCGTGTAGGACTTCTTGTAGTCGACGTCGGCCTTGACGACGTTCGCGGCCACCATCTTGTCGAAGAACGACTTCTGTCGCGCGTCGGTCATGCAGCCGATGCCGCCCGCCTCCGCCTCGCCCGAGACGACGATGCCGTATTCCTTCATCTTGGCGATGGAGAAGGCGATCTGGCCGTCGGTGATCTCGGGATTGTCGGCCTTGATCAGGGCATTGGCGGCGGCGTTGTCGCCGTAGAGATAGTTGTACCAGCCGATCGCCGAGGCATCGACGAAGCGCTGCACGAGGTCGGCCTTCTCGTCGACCGTCGCCTGCTGGGTCTCGATCAGCGTCGAGTAGGTGTCGAAGCCGTAGTCCGCGAGCAGGAACTCCTTCGGCTTCCAGCCGGCCTGCTTCTCGATCTCGTAGGGCTCCGACGTGATGTAGCCCTGCTGGGCCGACTGCTTGTCGGCGATGAACGGCGCCGGATTGAAGGTGTAGGGCTTGTACTGTTCGTCGCGGAAGCCGGTGAAGGCCGACTTCATCCACTGGAAGTAGGACGAGAAGCCGTCCTTGCCCATGAAGATGGTCGGCAGCTTGGCGAGGTCCTCAAGCTTTTCCAGCCCCTGGTCGGGGTGGGTGAGGAGCACCTGCGGCTCCTTCTGGAAGATGGCGCCGACGACGACGGTCGGGATGCCCTGCTCCACCGCCGAGAACGGCTCGAGCATGTTGCCGCCCATGTAGAAGTCGATCTTGCCCGCGATCAGGAGCGCCCGGTTGGCGGCCTGTGGCCCGCCCTGGCGGATCGTCACCTTGAGGCCGTACTTCTCGTAGGTGCCGTCGGCGACCGCCTGGTAGTAGCCGCCGTGCTCCGCCTGGGCGAGCCAGTTGGTGCCGAAGGTCACCTCGTCGAGCGCCAGCGCCGGACCGGCCGTGAGCGCCACGGCGAACATCGGCGCCGCGAGCTGCATCGTTCCACGCATCATGTCGTCTTCCCCTCTCCCCAGTCCGGCGGCCCGTGTCGTGCCCGCCCGCGTTCGGTCGCTTCGCTTCCCGCCGGCGGGCCGGCGAACGCCGGCGGACGCAACGGAGGGAGGCTGCACGTCGCAAGGGCCGCGATTGGCAAGACATGTGCCATGACGCGGCCCCGGCAAGGCCACGACCGCGCCATGACACAGCTTAGGGGATCGCGGCGGGCCGCGGAAGCACTTGGCGCGCCAGCACCTGGCGCCCACCGCGGTGACCGCTCTGCCACGGCCGGCGCCACGCCGCCGCATCCCACTTGCCGCACAACCCTTGATCGGCGCACACTGCCCGGAACGAGGACCCGGGGGCGCGGCGGGCGGGTCGTGAGGGGATGGGGGAAGACGTGCACGTCATCCGCGCCGCGGCCTTGCTGGCCGCATGGGTCGGGCTCGCGGGGCTCGGCCTCGTGAACCTCTCGGTGCCGGCATCCGCTGCCCAGTTCAAGGTCGACGGCGAGCGCCTCTACGTCTCCGGCGAAATCTACGGGCGTCACGAATTCGAGACGATGTCGAAGCTCGTCCGTGACAATCCGAAGGTGTCGATCGTCGTCATGAAGGACTTCTACGGCGGCACCGCCGGCACCGCCGGCTTCTTCAACTTCACCAAGTTCATCCGGGACCGGAAGCTCGCCACCGAGGTGGACGGCGCCTGCTTCTCCGCCTGCGCCGTCGCGTTCATGGGCGGGGTGAAGCGGTCCGTCTCGCCGAAGGCGGACCCGAAGAAGAGCTTCGTCGCCTTCCACGGTGCCTATTTCGGCGGCGGCCAGCCCGATCACGAGTTCCGCGCCACCTTCGTCTCGGCGCTCCGCCGCTATTCCGGCGGCAAGATGCCGGAGATGGTGGCGCGCATCGCCTACGCGATGCCGCCGGACGGCTTCCTGCTCTTCCTCGATCCGCGCAAGGCGAAGCCGAAGGACGGCATCTCCGTCATCGCCTGCAAGAGCAAGAAGGAAGTCGACAGCGGCGGCTGCACCGGCATCACCGACATCGATTCCCGCAAGGTCGGGGTCTTCACGCACTGACGGGCGAGCGGGTCCGCGCCCGCTCCTGAAGACGTCTGCCGGCGGTGCGGCCGGGAGACGGGACGACGAGACGACCCGGCAGCGTACCGCCTCGGCGACGCGCCGGTTGATACCCGGGGGGACCCTCTTGGCCAGACGATGTCTCGTGGCGATCCTCGCCGCGCTCGCCACCACTGCGTTCGCATTCAGCGCCACCCCGCCTGCCTCTGCGGCGGACTATGCCGTCGACGGCGAGCGCCTGACGGTCTCCGGCGCGATCTACGGCCGCCACGAGTTCGAGACGCTGTCGAAGCTCGTCCGCGAGAACCCGGCCGTCCGCATCATCGTGATGAAGAACTTCTACGGCGGCCGGGCCGGCACCGCCGGCTTCTTCAACTTCACGAAGTTCATCCGCGACAACAAGCTCGCGACGGAGGTGGACGGCGCCTGCGTCTCCGCCTGCGCGATCGCCTTCATGGGCGGGGTGAAGCGCTCGGTCTCGCCGAAGGCGGACCCGAAGAAGAGCTTCGTCGCCTTCCATGGTCTCTACATCCGCGGCGGCAAGCTCGTGGAGGAGTACGAGCCGACCTACGTCGCCGCCCTGCAGCGCTATTCCGGCGGCAAGATGCCCGCGACCGTGGCGAAGCTCGCCTACCAGATGCCGAAGAACGGCTTCGTCGCCTTCCGCGACGGACGCAAGGCGCACAGTGACGTCTCGGTCATCGTCTGCGAGGATGCGCGCAAGATGCGGTCGGGCGGCTGCAAGGGCATCTCCGACGTCGATTCCTTCAAGGTAGGCGTGTTCACCCACTGAGGCGCGGGCGCTGCGGCGCGGGCCGCCAGCCCTGCGCCGGGGCCTCTGCGCCGCGCGGTTCCTTCGCACCCGCAAATGATCTAGCCTCCGGCGTCGTCCTCCTCCCGGACCGCCCCATGCTGCGCCGTCACACGCCGCCTTCGATCCGAGCGCCGTTCGCCAACTACGCCCACGCCGTCGGCGTGCCGGCGGGGGCGGAGCTCCTGTTCATCTCCGGCCAGCTCGGCATCGCGCCCGACGACACCGTGCCGGCCGACACCGAGGCGCAGGCGGACCTCTGCTTCGCCAACATCGCCGCGGTGCTGGCCGATGCCGGCCTCGGCCCGGCGGACGTGGTGCGCATCAACGCCTATGTCGTCGACCGCGCCGACTTTCCGGCCTACATGCGGGCGCGCGACCGCTTCGTCGGGGCGCTGCCAGGGCCGGCCTCGACGCTCGTCATCGTCGGTGGGTTCACGCGGGCGGAGTTCCGGGTGGAAGTCGAAGTGGTGGCGGCGCGCCTGCCCGCCGCCGGCTGAAGGGGATCGAGGGGAAGCGCATGCGGCTGTGGATCAAGGACCCGGTGGCGGTGCTCGCCGAGGGCGCCGAGCGCGGCCTCGTCGTCGAGGACGACCGCATCGTCGAGCTGGTGCCGCGCGGCGCGAACGGCCCGGCCGCGCCGGTGGACGAGACGTTCGACGCCGGCCGCCACGTCGTGCTGCCCGGCCTCGTCAACACCCACCACCACATGTTCCAGACGCTGACGCGCGCCCACCCGGCGGCGATCAACAAGGAGCTGTTTCCCTGGCTGAAGGCGCTGATGCCGATCTGGGCGCGCAACGTCAAGCCGGAGCCGTTCCGCCTCGCGACGCGCCTCGCGCTGACCGAGCTCCTGATGTCCGGCTGCACCACCGTCTCCGACCACCAGTACCTCTTTCCCGCCGGCCTCGAGGACGCCATGGACATCCAGGCGGAGGAGGCGACCGCCATCGGCATGCGGATGACGCTGACCCGCGGCGCCCTCAGCCTGCCGCCGTCCGGCGACGGGCTGACCGTGAAGGAGACGATCCAGGACGACGACGTCATCCTCGCCGACTGCGAGCGGGTGATCGCCCGCTACCACGACCCGTCCGAGGGGGCCTTCCTGCAGGTGGCGCTCGCGCCCTGCGCACCCTTCAACGTGACGCGGCGGCTGATGGTCGAGACGGCGGCGATGGCGGAGCGCTGCAACTGCCGCCTCCACACCCACCTCGGCGAGACCCACGACGAGAACGCCTACTGCCTGCACCACTACGGCATGCGGCCGGTGGACTATCTCGGCGAGCTCGGCTGGCTGAACGACCGCGTCTGGCTCGCCCACGGCATCCACTTCAACGATGCCGAGGTGGAGCGCCTCGGCCGCCACAAGGTCGGCGTCTGCCACTGCCCGACCTCGAACATGGTGCTCGCCTCCGGCAACTGCCGCACCAAGGAGCTCGAGGCCGCCGGCGCGCCGGTCGGGCTCGGCGTCGACGGCTCGGCCTCCAACGACAATTCCAACCTCATCGAGGGCGTCCGCCACGCCCTGATGATCGGCCGGCTCACCTATGACGCCGCCGCCGTCACCCACTTCGACGCCTTCCGCTGGGCGACCGAGGGCTCGGCCCGCTGCCTCGGCCGCGAGGACATCGGCGCCGTCGCCGTCGGCAAGCAGGCGGACCTCGCCTTCTATTCGCTCGAGGAACTGCGCTTCTCGGGTGCCGGCGACCCCATCGCCGCCCTCGTCCTCTGCGGCGCCCATCGGGCCGACCGGGTGATGATCGCCGGCGAGTGGAAGGTCGAGGACGGGATGCCCGTCGGCGTCGACGTCGGGCGCCTCCGCGCCGAGCACGGCGCCGCCGCGAAGGCCTTCCTGGAGCGCTTCTGATGCTGCCGCGCCGCCACTGGCGGGAGATGACGACCGTCGACTTCGAGCACCCCGGCGTCTCCGACTGGATCGCCGTCCTGCCCGTCGCCGCGATCGAGCAGCACGGGCCGCACCTGCCGGTCGCCACCGACACGATCATCGCCGAGGGCCAGATCGCCCGGGTGCTCGAGCTGCTGCCAGCCGACCTGCCCGTCACCTTCCTGCCGGTGCAGGCGATCGGCAAGTCGAACGAGCACATCCTCTCCCCCGGCACGCTCACGCTGTCGTGGGAGACGGTGACCCGCGCCTGGATCGAGATCGGCGAGAGCGTCGCCCGCGCCGGCGTCCGCAAGCTCGTCGTCGTCAACTCGCACGGCGGCAACGTGCCGATCGTCGACATCGTCTGCCGCGAGCTCAGGGTGCGTTTCGACATGCTCGCCGTGCAGACCCACTGGGCCCGCTTCGGCCAGCCGGACGGCGTCTTCCCGTCACACGAGTTCATCGACGGCATTCACGCCGGCGACATCGAGACCTCGCTGATGCTGCACCTCGCGCCGGATCTCGTCCGCATGGACAGGTCGGAGGTGTTCCGCTCCTCCCAGAGCTCGTTCATCCAGGAGTTCGCGCACCTGCGCGGCCACGGCCCGCACGCCTTCGGCTGGATGGCGCAGGACCTCAACCCCGCCGGCGCCGTCGGCGACGCCACGGTCGCGACGGCCGAGAAGGGTTTTGCCTCCCTCGACCACGCCGCCCGCGGCTTCGTCGAACTCCTCGCCGACGTCCACCGCTTCGAGCTCCGCCGGCTCTGGCGGCCGGAGGACTGAGCGGCGCTCAGGAGCTGGCGGGCACTGCCGTCGTTGCGGCGAGGGCATCCGCCAGCGGGCCGACGTCCGTGACCGCGTAGACCTTCAGCTTCGACTGCCGGCCGCGCACGGCAATCTCCTCCACCCGCGCCGCGGCAAGCGTCACGGCGGCGGCGTGGACGACGGCATGCGAGACGACGAGGACCGCGCCGAACTCCTTCGTCGCGCTCTCGAGCCGGCTCGCCGTGTTGACGGTGTCGCCGAGCGCCGTGATGCCGGCGGTTTCACCGCCGCCCGCCGCGCCGACGCGTCCGAGGATCGCCGGGCCGACGTGGATGCCGATGCCGATCTTCAGGGGTGCGCCGAGCTGCGGCTCGAGCTCGCGGTTGAGCTCGGCCATCGCCGCCTGCATCCGCACCGCCGAGGCGAGGGCGGAGCGACAGCCGGCGGCAGGGCCGTCGGTCATGCCGAAGATCGCCATCACGCCGTCGCCGATGAACTTGTCGACATAGCCGCTTTCCGCCCGCACCGCCGCCGCCATCGCCCCGAGATAGCGGTTGAGGATGAAGACGACGTCGTAGCTGAGGCGGCGCTCGGAGAGGCTGGTGAAGCCGCGCAGGTCGACGAACAGAACCGCCACCGGCTGCTCGACGCCCCAGTGGTAGGCGTCCTGGCCGCCGGCGGTGATCGCCGTGCCGGGCGTCTCGCGCGCCGGCAGCAGCGGTTGCACGGAAAGGTCGGCGGTCGGCCGCAGCTGGCAGGCGAGCCGGACGGCGGCGTCGGCGCCGATGCGCTCGAGCACGGCGCGCTCCTGCGGCCCCGCCTCGGGCTGCCGGTCGAGGCCGGCGAGGACGCGGGTGCGGCAGGTCGAGCAGCGCGCCCGCCCGCCGCAGACGGCGGTGTGCGGGATGCCGTTCATGCGGCTGATCTCGAGGAGCGAGGGGCCCGGCACCACGCGCACCACCCGCTCGCCCGGATAGGTGACGGTGATCCGCCGCGCGCCACCGAACGGCAGGAGCCTGAGCGCCATGACGAGGAGCGAGACCGCGAGCACGGTCCCGTAGGCGGCAAGCGTCGCCTGGAGGACAGCGGCGCCGGTCGCCGCCTGTTCGGGCGTCAGCGTTCCGGTGTCCTGTCCGAGGATCCAGAGGCGCCGTGCGGCGTCGACGAAGCCCCATTCGGCGAGGAGCGGCACCGCCACCGCCCCGGCGAGGAGGAGGCCACGCCAGCGCCGGTACCAGGGTTTCAGGCGCAGCCAGAACTGCAGGCCGATGGACGCGTGGATCCACACCGTCAGCATCGCGAGCGTTTGTAGGAAGACCTCGCTCGGCCACATCAGCGAAAGGATGTGGGTGTAGGTGGCGTCGACGCCCTCGAGCGCCTCGAGGCCGGCGGTGCCGACCACGTGCTTGGCGAGAAGGAGCGGGATCGAAAGCCCGAGGACGAGCTGCACCGCCTCGGCCGGCGGCATCCTGAGGGTGCGCCGCCGCGCTGTCTTCCAGAGGGCGAGGGCGACATGGACGAGGAAGGCGGCGATGAGCAGGATCGTGCCGGCGGCCGAGCCCCAGACGATGCTCCACCAGCCCTTCGCCGCTTCCATCAGCCCGACGGACCAGATGCCGAGAGCGTGGTTGAGGAAGTGGGTGAGGGCGAAGGCGAAGAGCACGAGCCCCGAGGCGAGGCGCAGGCGCTGCGGCGTGAAGGCGGCCCGGAGCCGCGTGACGGGGCGTGCCACTAATGCGGGCTCCGCCGCCCCGTCCCTTGCCGTCATGCGCAGCCCCGATCTCCGGCGGCCGTCAGGCCGAAACGACCTTGTCCTCGGTCGTGCGGGCGTAAGGGTAGACGTAGTTCGGGTCGGGCAGCACCACCTTCGAGCGCTTGCCCTCATAGTCGCAGCGGGTGAGGAGGTCGCGGATGAGGTTGAGGCGGGCGTGCTTCTTGTCGTTCGCCCGCACGATCGTCCACGGCGCCACCGGCGTGTGCGTCCGCGCCAGCATCTCGTCGCGGGCACGCGAGTAGTCGTCCCAGTGCTTCAGCGCGGCGTCGTCGATCGGCGACAGCTTCCACTGCTTCAGCGGATCGCGGCGACGGTCCTCGAGGCGGCGCTTCTGCTCGTCCTTGTCGATGTCGAGATAGTACTTGAACAGCCGGATGTTCGACTGTGTCAGCATCTGCTCGAAGAACGGTACCTGGCCAAAAAAGACCTCGACCTCCGCTTCCGTGCAGAAGCCCATGACCCGCTCGACGCCGGCGCGGTTGTACCAGGAGCGGTTGAAGCAGACGAACTCCTGGCCGGCCGGCAGGTGCTCGATCCAGCGCTGGTAGTACCACTGCGTCTGCTCGCGCTCGGTCGGCTTGCCGAGGGCGACGACGCGGCTCTCGCGCGGCGAGAGGTGCTCCATGATGCGCTTGATGGTGCCGTCCTTGCCGGCGGCGTCGCGGCCCTCGAGCAGGACGAGCAGCTTCTCGCCGCCGGCGATGACGTGGCGGTGCAGCTTCACGAGCTCCACCTGGAGCTCGTAGAGCGCGTCCTTGTAGCCGCCGTTGCCCTCGTCGCCGGTCGTCTCGTCCTCGGCCCGCTTCGCCGCCTTCTTGCTCTTGCCCAAACCGCTGTCCCCCGGTCCGCTGGCGCTGGCGCCGTCAGAGTGCCTGCACTTCCTTCACTTCCGGCAGGTAGTGCCGGAGCAGGTTCTGGATGCCGTGCCGCAGCGTCGCCGTCGAGGACGGGCAGCCGGAGCAGGCGCCGCGCATCGACAGGTAGACGATGCCGTCGCGGAAGCCCTTGAAGGTGATGTCGCCACCGTCCTGGGCGACGGCGGGACGGACGCGCTCGTCGATCAGTTCCTTGACGACGGCCACCGTCTCGGCGTCCGCCTCTTCGAAGAACTCGGCGTCCTCGGCGGGGGCGGCGGCGTCGCCAGCGAGCACCGGAGCGCCGGACTGGTAGTGCTCCATGATGGCGCCGAGCACCGACGGCTTCAGATGCTGCCACTCGCCGTGGCTCGTCGTCACCGCCACGAAGTCGGAGCCGAGGAAGACGCCGGCGACGTCCGGCAGGGCGAACAGGCGCTCGGCGAGCGGCGACTCGTGCGCGGCATCGGCGCTGCGGTAGTCGCGCGGCTCCCCGTCGAGCACGGCGCGGCCCGGCAGGAACTTCAGCGTCTGCGGATTGGGGGTCGTCTCGGTCTGGATGAACATGCTGGAATCCTGGTTCAAGGCCCGGTCCCTGCGGGAGGCGGAGGGCCTGATGGCCGGTCCGCCGGGACGGCCAAGGCCGTGCGGCGCGGACGGCGCCGCGGCACGGAGGCCGCCGTCAACGTAATCCCTCCGGCGGGCGCTTCAAGTGTCGGCGGTGGATGGTCCGCCGTCGCCGGGTCAGGCGAGCGCCGCGATGTCCTCGTTCGACAGGGTGCCGGGCACGATGGTGATGGGGATCGGGAAGCTGCCCGAGAGCTTGCCGGCGAGGGAGGAGACGAGCGGACCCGGCCCTTCCTTCTCGGTGCCGGCGGCGAGCACGAGGATGGCGATGTCGGCGTCCTCGCCGATGAGGGCGACGATCTCGTCGGCGGGGCTGCCCTCCCGCACCACCGTCTCCGGCTTGACGCGCGGGGCGATCGAGCGGGCCCGGTCGAGCGAGCGGGCGAGGGTCGCCTCGGCTTCCGCCATCGCCTCGGCGCGCATGATGTCCTCGACGCCGAGCCAGTGCTGGAACTCTTCCGGCTTGATCACATAGAGCATCGTCAGCGTGCCGCCGGTCCGCTCGGCGCGCTTCGCCGCATAGAACAGTGCCCGGTCGCACTCCGGCGTCTCGTCGATGACGACGAGGAACTTGCGGGAGTGGCCGGTCTCGAAGGATGTGCGAGGGGTCACCATGGCGCGGACATTGCCCCGCGCCGCTCCGCGGGGCAAGGCGGTGGGGCCCGCGCCGCCGTGCGGGGCGAGGCGGGGGCGACCGCCTCCGGGGCCGCCCTACTTCCGGCTCCAGATCTCCTGGTCGATCTCGCCCTTCAGGTCCGGCATCGTCTCGGCGAGGAACACCGGCTTCCGGCCGGCCCGCTTCTGGGCGACGTAGTCGGCCGCGAGGCGCGACACGAGCCCTGAGAGGAGCACGATGGCGACGAGGTTGATCGTCGCCATCAACCCCATCGAGGCGTCGGCGGTGTCGAAGACGGTCGAGACGGACTGGTAGCCGCCCCAGACCACCATGGCGAGGAGGAGGAGCCGCAGCACGGTCTTGCCGGTGCGGCCGCCGACGCCGAGGAACACGAGGGCTCCCTCCGCATAGGCGTAGTTGCCGATGATCGAGGTGAAGGCGAAGAAGAAGATCGCCACTGCCACGAAATAGGGCCCGGCGACTCCGATGTGCACCTCCATCGCCGCCTGGGTCAGCTGCGTGCCGGTGAGGCCCGAGTCCGGGACGAGGGTCCCGGAGAGCAGGATCAGCAGCGCCGTCGCCGTGCAGATGAGGATGGTGTCGATGAACACGCCGAGCGACTGCACGAGGCCCTGGCTCACCGGGTGGTGCGGGTCGGGCGTCGCCACCGCGGCGATGTTCGGGGCGCTGCCCATGCCGGCCTCGTTGGAGAACAGGCCGCGCTTGACGCCGTTCAGCATGGCCGCGGCAAGCGAGCCGGCGAGGCCACCGGCCGCCGGGGCGAAGCCGAAGGCGCTCGCGACGATGGTGGCGAGCATCCCCGGCACCTCGGCGATGTTGATCGCCACCGCGTAGAGCGCGACGGCGAGATAGGCCGCGGCCATGAACGGCACGACATATTCGGCGACCTGGGCGATGCGGCGGATGCCGCCGAAGATGATGATGCCCGACAGGGCGGCAAGGGCGATGCCGGTGCCGAGCTTCGACACGCCGAAGGCGCCCTCGAAGGCGTCCGCGATCGAGTTCGCCTGCACGGCGTTGAAGACGAGCCCGAACGACAGGATCAGGCAGAGGGAGAACACCGCCCCGGCCCACGGCGCCTTGAGGCCGCGGGCGATGTAGAAGGCCGGGCCGCCGCGGTAGCGCCCCTCGTCGTCCTTGACCTTGTAGAGCTGGGCGAGGGTGCTCTCGGCGAAGGCTGTGGCCATGCCGAGGGCCGCCACCACCCACATCCAGAAGATCGCCCCCGGGCCCCCGAGATAGAGGGCGACGGCGACGCCGGCGATGTTGCCGGTGCCGACCCGCGAGGCGAGGCTGGTGCAGAGCGCCTGGAACGGGGTGATGCCGGAGCGGTCGGTGTCGGACGACGACAGCACCGAGCGGATCATCTCCGGGAACTGGACGATCTGGATGAACTTCAGGCGGAGGGTGAAATAGACGCCGACGGCCAGGAGGCCGTAGATCAGCACGTAGCCCCAGAAGATGGTGTTCAGGAAGTTGATGACGGCTGTCATGACGCTCTGCTGTGCCCCCGGAGTCCCGCTGCCTGCGGCGGCGCGACCGTCAACCGGCTGCGCCGCCCCATCAGACGCCGATTTGCGGGACACGCCAAGGGGTTGAGCCTAGTGCCGGGCGCCCGCGACTTCCGCCGGTGACGGCGGCCGGCACTCCTGTCGGCAACCGGCGCCGGCTACTCCTGCCGGCGGCCGAAGGATTCCGCGTAGGCCTCGGTCCTCAGCTCGATCAGCGGATCGTCCGAGATGTCGATCCCCTCGGTGAGGTTGGTCGGCAGGAAGAGGAGCTGGTTCTCGATCGCCGCCGTGTCGAGCGCCTGGGTGATGGCGATCTCGCCGAGGTCGACGATCTGGCGGTCGTCGGGCCAGACCTTGGTGGCGTCGCCCGTCGGGTCGCCGTCGGCGGCCACCTGCACCTGCAGGCGGAAGCGCACCGGACCCTTCTCCACCTGCGTCCGCAGCAGGTCGGCGAGGGCGTGCGGCTCGCGCGCCGCCGCCTCGGCGTCGTCGACGAAGGCCTCGCCGTCCACTGGAACGAGCCGCCAGCGCCCGAAGCGCGTTTCGCCGGCGCCGTTGGTGAAGCGGAAGGCGTTGACGCCGAAATAGGGCAGGGTGCCGAACGACACCGGCATCGGCTTCGGTGCCGTGACGAAGGCGAGTGCCGCCGGGTGCGTGCCGAGGAACTGTTCGACCGGCGTCGGCTTCGGCGCGTCCGGTCCGCTTTCGCCGACCGCCTTGAGGAAGGCGAGGAAGTCCTCGCCGGTGGCGACCGGGAAGCCGTTCTCGGAGATCGCCACGATGTCGGTCTCGCCGCCGTCGGAGAGCTGGAACTTCACCGCCATGCCGCGGATGCCGCCGATAGCCGGGCTCTGGTCGGCGACGTCGGGGATGCCGCCGCCGTTCGAGAAGCGGATCGTCACCGGCGTCGGGTCACCGGCGAGGAACAGGGCGGTCGAAAGGTCGGCCGCACCCGGCGCCGGCGTGAACGTGCCCTCGAAGAGGGCGCCGGTCGCGTGGTTGGCGCGGGTGTGCGGGTGCCGGCCGAACAGCGTGTTGAACTGGTCGACGAGCTGGACCGCGAGCGTCTCCTGCGCCCGCGCCGGTGGGGAGAGCGCCGGAAGGGTGGCGAGGAGGCCCGTCACAAGGGCCGCTGCGAGACGCACGCTCATGGTCACTCTCCCTCTGGACTGCCCGTCGGCCGCCTGCCGGCATCCTAAGGGACGCGGGCGATGGGGTGCGGTCACACCACCGTGGGTTGGCTCAGTTGCCGCCTTCCAGCAGCCGGCGGGCGATCACCTGGGCCTGGATCTCGGCGGCGCCCTCGAAGATGTTGAGGATGCGGGCGTCGCAGAGCACGCGGGAGATGGCGTACTCGAGCGCGAAGCCGTTGCCGCCGTGGATCTGCAGGGCGTTGTCGGCGTTCGCCCAGGCGATGCGGGCGCCGAGCAGCTTCGCCATGCCGGCCTCGAGGTCGCAGCGCCGGCCCGAATCCTTCTCGCGGGCGGAGAAATAGGTGAGCTGGCGGGCGATCATCGTCTCGACCGCCATCAGGGCGAGCTTGTCGGCGACGCGCGGGAAGGCGATCAGGCTCTTGCCGAACTGCTGGCGCTCGACGGCATAGCGCCAGCCGAGCTCGAAGGCCGACTGGGCGACGCCCACGGCGCGCGCCGCCGTCTGGATGCGCGCCGCCTCGAACGTCTGCATCAGCTGCTTGAAGCCCTGGCCCTCGACGCCGCCGAGGAGGTTCTCCGCCTTCACCGTGAAGCCGTCGAAGCCGATCTCGAACTCCTTCATGCCCCGGTAGCCGAGCACCTCGATCTCGCCGCCGGTCATGCCCTCCGCCGGGAACGGTTCCTCCTCGCTGCCGCGCGGCTTCTCCGCGAGCAGCATGGAGAGGCCCTTGTAGCCGGGCTCGGCCGGGTCCGTGCGGGCGAGCAGCGTCATCAGGTCGGCGCGGACGGGATGGGTGATCCACGTCTTGTTGCCGTGGATGCGGTAGACGTCGCCGTCGCGCACGGCGCGGGTGCGCAGCGAGGCGAGGTCGGAGCCGGTGTTCGGCTCGGTGAACACCGCCGTCGGCAGAACCTCGCCGGAAGCGATCTTCGGCAGCCAGTGGTCCTTCTGGGCCGGCGTGCCGCCGCAGAGGATGAGCTCGGCTGCGATCTCCGAGCGGGTGCCAAGCGAGCCGACGCCGATATACGCGCGCGACAGCTCCTCGGTAACGACGCACATCGCCTCCTTGCCGAGGCCGAGGCCGCCGAATTCCTCGGGGATGGTGAGCCCGAAGACGCCGAGCTCCGCCATCTGGCCGATGATCTCGAGCGGGATGTAGTCGTTGGCGAGGTGCCAGTCGTGGGCGTGCGGCGTCACCTCCGCCTCGGCGAAGCGGCGCATCTCGGCGCCGATCGCCGCGAGCGTCTCCTCGAGGCCCGGATCGCCGAAGGCGCCGGTGACGTCGCCGGCGAGCCCGGCCGCGACGAGCGCCTTGCGCGTCTCGGCCGTGTTCCCCTCGGCGATCAGCGTCTCGACCGCGCCCGACCGGGCCGCCGCGACGGTCGTCGCCGGCACGCCGAGATCGGAGAGGCGGACGATCTCGCCCTGGCTCATCGGCAGGCCGCCGAACACCTGGGCGAGGTATTCGCCGAAGCCGATCGCGACGATCAGCCGCTCGGTCTCGCCGAACCGTCCCTCCGCCTCGAGCCGCCGGCCCCAGGCGGCGAGCTGGCGAAGGCTCTCCACATAGGTGACGAGCCAGGCGAGGCCGTGCGCGGCGCGCTGCTCCGCCTCGAGCTTTGCGGGGTCGATGCGGCCACCGGCACCGCCGACCCGCACCGCCACCGCCGCCACCGCCGCCAGCCGCAGCCCGTCGAGGCTCGCCACCGCCGCCTCGGCAAGCGGGAGGGGATCGTCCAGAACCGCCGGTGCCGCCACCGCACGCTCGCGCGCCGCGCCCATTCCATCCTCCCGCAAGGTACCCATTTGATGTTGCACTGCAGGATGCTCGCGAGTCGAGTTGCCTGCAATGCGAACTTCGGCTACCGCGCGCGGTGGACGGAAGAAGTCGGACGGGACGGTGTCGCCGGCGACCGGCGGCGTGCGGAGGCGTTCAGTGACGCGCAAGCAGGCGCTCAGAGAGGCGCTCGAGCACTTCATGAGCGACGACAACTGGGCGATCGCCAGCCATGTTGCGCTGTCGACGATCCTCGCCCTGTTCCCGTTCCTCATCGTCGCCGCCGCCGTCGCCGGCTGGATCGGCTCGGAGAGCCTCGCCCAGGAGGTGGGGGCCCTCGTGTTCGACGCGTGGCCCGACGAGGTGGCGCGGCCGATCGCCCGCGAGGCGCACGAGGTGCTGATGCGGCCGCGCACCGGCGCCCTGACGATCGGCGTCCTCATCGCGCTCTGGTTCGCCTCGAACGGCGTCGAGGCCCTCCGCCTCGCCCTCAACCGCGCCTACCGGGACGAGGAGACGCGCGACTTCATCATGCGCCGCCTGCAGAGCCTCGCCTTCGTCGTGCTCGGCGCCATCGGCCTCGTCGTGCTCGCGACCCTCGTCGTGCTCGGGCCGTCTCTGTGGGCAGCGGCGGTGCGCTTCGCGCCGCTCATCGAGCCGATGTCGGCGACGGTCCACGTGCTGCGCTTCGCCGTGGCCGCGGTGGTGCTGTTCGGGGTGCTGCTCGCCGCGCACCTCTGGCTGCCGGCCGGCCGGCGCGGTCTCAACGACATCCTGCCGGGCATCCTCATCACCCTCGTCGCCTGGCTCGTCGCCGGCGCGGTCTTCGCCACCTACATCCGCCACTTCGCCTCCTACAGCGCCACCTATGCCGGCCTCGCGAACGTGATGATCGCGATCGTCTTCCTCTATGTCGTGGCGGCGGTGGTGCTGCTCGGGGCAGAGCTCAACGCCGCCCTCATCCGCCGGCGGCGGGCGCGAGCGGCGGCCGCCTCGCTCGCCGAGGCCGCCGCCGAATAGGCTGATCGGGGCGGGGCGCGGCGGCCGCGACGCAATTCGGCCCGATTGCGCTGCAACCCATCGCCGTCGATCGAGTTTGGTAACCAAGTGTGGCCACGATCGCGAGGTGCGCGGCGGGGTCGGTTTTCAACGCACCGCAGCGTCAAGGGGAAGTGCGATGCGCAGATTGTTGTCCACCCTGGTTGCCCTCGGCACCCTCGTTACCGGCCCGGCGCTCGCCGACACCCAGTTCTTCGACGTCAGTAAGCGGCAGTGGGTCACCATCAAGCCGACGAGCGCCGCCCGCTCGCGGACGATCCCGGAGCAGTATCGCCGCCAGCTCGTCTCGGTCGAGACGCGCGAGGCGCCCGGCACCATCATCATCGATTCCGAGAAGCGCTTCCTCTACCTCGTCCTGCCGAACGGCGAGGCGCTGCGCTACGGCATCGGCGTCGGCCGCGAGGGCTTCGGCTGGTCGGGCACCGAGCGCATCACCCGCAAGGCCGAGTGGCCCGGCTGGACACCGCCGGCCGAGATGCGGGCCCGCCAGCCCGGCCTGCCGACCTACATGCCGGGCGGCCCTGACAACCCGCTCGGCGCCCGCGCCCTCTATCTCGGCAACACGCTCTATCGCATCCACGGCTCGAACGAGCCCTGGACGATCGGCCAGGCGGTGTCGTCCGGCTGCTTCCGCATGACCAACGAGGACGTCACCGATCTCTACGACCGCGTGAAGGTCGGGGCGAAGGTGATCGTGGTTGGCCCGGAGGAGAACGGTGACCTCCTGTCGAGCCTCGGCAACGGGTTCTCGAACGGCCTGTCGCAGGTCGGCACCGGCGTCGCCGCGGTCGGCACGCAGGTCGGCCAGGGCGTCAGCACCGTCGCAAGCGGCGTCCAGTCGAGCCTCGGCACGCTGCTGCCGCAGTACTGACCGACACCGTCGGTCCGCCGGCGGATTGGACTGAGCGATCGAACGGCGCGGAGGCTTCCGCGCCGTTTTTTCGTGTCCGCCGGGTCAGGCCCAGATGGCCATCCTGAGGCCGCGCGCGTCGCGCGGCGGCGGATCGGGGAAGGGCCGCGCCTCGCCGCGGGCGATGGCGAGGGCGATGGCCGCCCCCGCCGCGGCGTCCACCGCGTCGTCCCGGCCGACCGCCCGCGGCCGCGGCTTGTCGAACAGGGCCGCCGGAAATCCGAGCGCCGTCAGGAGCCTCGTCCGCTCGGCGAGGCCGGCCGGGCTCGGCGAGCCCTTCACCTTCTTCGGCAGGCTCATCGCCTGCCCGCCGTTCATCCGCCAGAACGCCACTTCCGGATGGACCTCGTAGACGCGCGCCTCGAGAGCCGGCGTCATCAGCGCGTCGATCTCGCGGATCTTCGGGAAGAGGTGGAAGCACTGCTTGGCGACGGCGCGCGGCGGGTCGGACGTCTCGCGGGCCAGACGGCAGGCGAGCGCGTAGTCGTCGCCGCTCTCCGTCACCGCCGCCCGGGAGGGCACCGAGAACACCGACGACTGGCGCATTCCGAGCAGCGGCCGCACGGCGCGTTCGGTGTCGCGCCCGCCCGCCCCGACGCGCTCCGGCAGGCCGATCGGCATGTCGACGGCGACGATCTCCGGCGCCTCGGGCAGCGCGAGGATGTCGGCGAAGCGGTCGACGCGCAGAAGCCGCGGCGGCACGCTGCCCGCCCGGTGCGCCAGCACGACCGCCCAGCCGCCCGGGCAGCCGTCGACGCCGGCTACGAAGCCGCTCATGGCACGGCCGCTCCGATTCCGCCGCTCATCGTGCCGCCGCCGCGCCCTCCACCATCCGCCGCACACTGATGTGCGCCATCGGGTGGACGAAGCGGTCCTGGGCGGCGACAAGCATCATCTCGTCGGCCTTCGCCTTGGCGGAGACGGCTATCACCTCGAAGGTGCCGGCGGCGGCGTGCTTCAGTACGGCCTCCGAGCCGGCCCCCGACAGGAGCGCCGCCGTGACGAGGCCGCTGACGAGGTCGCCCGGTCCGCTCGAGGGGCCGTCGACGAGCGGGTGCTCGGCGACGAAGGCGCCGTCGGGACCGGCAAGGATCATGGCGATCTGGCCGCGCATCAGCGCCGGCGCCGAGGTGACGACCGTCCGCGCCGGTCCGAGAGCGCGCGCCGCCGCGAGCGCCCGCGTCGGGGTGTCGGTCTCCATGCCGGTCAGCCAGGCGAGCTCGAAGCGGTTCGGCGTCGCCGCGTCGGCGAGCGGCAGGAGATGGTCGCGGATCGTCGCAGCGGTGACTTCGGCGACATAGAGCCCCTCGGCATCGCCGATGACCGGATCGCAGACATAGAGCGCCGCCGGGTTCACCCGCTTCACCGCTGTCACCAGCGCCTCGATCGCCGCCGCCTGGGCCGCGTCGCCGATGTAGCCGGACACCACCGCGCCCACTTCGGGGAGGTGCGGGCTGCCGGCGAGGTCGGCGATGGCGGCGGTGAAGAGGGCGTCGGAGGGGACGATCTTCGTCGAGGGGCTGTGGCCGGTGTGCCAGGGCAGGAAGATCGTCGGCACCTGCCAGACCGGAAAGCCGAGACGCTCCAGCGAGAAGGCGGTGGCGCGCAGGCCGACGCCGCCGCGGGCGACGAGCGAGGAGACGACGACGACGGCGGGCTTCGGCGAAGCGGGATCGACGGACATGGGACGCACCGGTGGGATCGCGCCGCGGACCGCGGCCGCCGTCCGTGCTACCACCTTTGCGCGCCTCTTCCCATGCGACGGATGCAGGGCGGCGGGCCGCCCAGCGCTCGAGCGCGCTTGACCCGCCCGCCCGCTCGTCGCAAGACAGCGGCCGAAGACGGTGCTTCCGCGGCCGCGGCCGCCGGGAGCCCTCAGACCGATCCGAGGACCGCCTGCCATGCAGAAGTTCACCGAGCTCACCGGTGTCGCCGCGCCGCTGCCGCTGATCAACGTCGACACCGACATGATCATCCCCAAGCAGTACCTGAAGACGATCGCGCGCACCGGTCTCGGCAAGGGCCTCTTCTCGGAGATGCGCTACAACGACGACGGCTCCGAGAACCCGGACTTCGTCCTCAACAAGCCCGCCTACCGCAAGGCGCAGATCCTCGTCGCCGGCGAGAACTTCGGCTGCGGCTCGAGCCGCGAGCACGCCCCGTGGGCGCTGCTCGACTTCGGCATCCGCTGCATCATCTCCACCTCGTTCGCCGACATCTTCTACAACAACTGCTTCAAGAACGGCGTCCTGCCCATCGTGGTGACGCCCGAGGAGCTCGAGAAGCTGATGGACGACGCCTCGCGCGGCGCCAACGCGACGCTCTCGGTCGACCTCGCCTCCCAGGAGATTCGCGGCCCGGACGGCGGCGTCGTGCACTTCGACATCGACCCGTTCCGCAAGCACTGCCTGATGAACGGCCTCGACGACATCGGCCTGACCCTCGAGAAGGCGCCCTCGATCGCCGCCCACGAGGGCCGCATCACCGAGAGCCGGCCCTGGGTGTGACCGTCCGGCCGGAGGCGTTCCTCCGGCGGTGGTGAGCGGACCGGCCTGTGACGGGCGGCACAGGCGCCGTGTCCCGGATGTGCGAAACCGGTGAGACCGCCGTCTGCCGACCGGTCTCCGCCATGCCTCCGAAGCGCATCCGCCTCGACGCCCTCGTCGTCCTCGCCCTGTCCGCCGCCATCTTCCTCGCCGCCCTGCCGGCCCTGGCCGCGCCTGGCCGCCTGCCCGCCGGCGAGCCGGTGCTCGACGTGCTTGACCCGGCGACGCTCGCCCGCCTCGAGGCGGACGGCTACGGCCTCGGCGATGTGCTCGGGGCGCCGGCGGCGCGCACGACCGCCGAGTTGTCCGCCGCCGCGCCGGCCTTCCGCACCCTCGCCGACACCGTCGCCGCCGACGTCGCCGACCTCCGGGCCGAGATGGCGGCGACCGGCCGGCCGCTCTTCGAGGTGACCGACGGCAATGTCGGCCGCGTCTTCGACCGCCGCTGGCTCGCCTCGCCGATCGCCCGCTTCGCCCTCGTCGCCGTGGTGAACCGGCTCGACCGGCGCGACTTCGCCGACCTCGTCCGGCTGGGCGAGAGCTGCGGCGAGGTCCGCCTCCTCTACCGCCTCGCCTATTCCTTCGAACGCAAGCCGCCCGGCGCCAAGGCGCCCACCCGCTACGCCTCGCGCCTGCCCTTCGCCCTCAACGTCGTCTACGAGGCACCCGCCGCGGCCTGGGGCGACTGTGCCGCCTTCGCCCGCGCCTTCATGCCGGAGGCGCCGCTCGAGGGGCCGGACGCGATCGCGGCCTTCCTCGCCACCGGCCCGCTCGACCGCGCCCGCCTGCGGCTGAAGCAGGTCGAGGTGAACGCCCAGATCGTCCGCTTCCCCTCCGGCATGGAGACCACCTTCGGCGGCCAGGCGGTCTATCTGATGCGCATCTTCGCTGCCGATATGGCGTCGGGGGCGCTCGCCCTCGCCGAGGCGCCGCTCGAGAACACGCCGGACGTCGCCCGCATCGCCGCCGACGCGGCCCTGAAGGGCCGGCTCGTCGCCTTCGTCCGCGACAACGTCGCGGCGATCGACGAGGGGGTGTTCGCGCTGCCGGACGACCTCGCCGCCCGGCGGGCCTTCTCCTTTTCCACCTACGGCAGCGCCCGCGCTGCCAACCGGCCCTATGCCAGTCTCCTCGCCGCCGAGGACCTCGCCGGCGCGCTGCCGGAGGATCCTGCGGCAAGCCTTGCCCTCGTGCGCTCGCCGGGCGGCCTCATCGAGCGGCTCGACCAGGCGACCTGCACCGGCTGCCACCAGGCAGGCGCGACCGCCGGCTTCCACGTCCTCGGCCTCGACGACGCCGAGGCCTCGCCCCTCAACCGCCTCGCCATCGGCCTGTCGCCGCACGCCTTCGCCGAGCGGCCGCGGCGGGCCGCCTACGCCGCCGCCGTCGCGGCGGGCGTGACGCCTGATCGCTTCCGCCCGGCCTCGGCGGCGCCGCCGGCCGACTGGTCCTCCGGGACGCCCGTCCACGCCCCGGCCGGCGCCGGCATGATGTGCCGCCTCGACGCCGCCGGCATCGACCTCGCGTCCACCTGGGCCTGCGCCGCCGGGCTCGCCTGCACGGCGATCGCGACGGAGCCGGGTGGAGGCGGTGGCCTCGGCCAGTGCCTGCCGCCGCCGGAGAAGGTGTTCTCGGGTCTTCCCTGCCTCGAGGGGGCGATCGTCGCTGGCGAGCGGCCGTGGCTCGACCGCTTCGCCCCCGGCCGGCAGCTCTCGTCCTTCGACAAGCGCGCCTCGCCCACCGGCTATACCTGCCGGCCGCCCGTCGGCGGCGCCCCCGGCGGCCTCGCCTACCGGCAGTGCGACGCGGCCGGCAAGGCGTTCGGCGGCTTCGCGGGCGGCCGCGTGCCGGCGGAAGTCTGCGCGCTCGCCGGCGGCAAGGCCTTCGACCGCTGCGTCGCCTCCAACAACTTCGCCGACTGCCTCGCGGCGAGCGTGCTGCGCGGCAACCGGATGACCTGCGGCGGCGACCGCTTCTGCCGCGAGGACTTCCTCTGCCAGGCCTTCCCGCCGGACGTGCCGAACGTCGCCCGCCTGCCGGGCGGCACCGGCTTCTGCTCGCCGACCTACTTCCTGTTCCAGCTGCGCCTCGACGGCCACCCGGACCCGGTGAAGGGTCTCGGCTGAACAACGCCGCTCAGCCCGGCGAGGGGGCGACGCGGTTGCGGTCGGCTTCCTTGGCGGCGTAGAGCGCCGCGTCGGCGCGGTCCATCAGCGCCTCGGCCGTCTCCTCGGCGCCGAGCTCGGCGACGCCGATGCTGACCGTCACCGCCACGCCGGCGTCGGCGCCCTCGCGGGTCGCGGCGATGGCCGCGCGGACACGCTCGGCCGCGGTGATCGCCTCGGCGAGGGGCGCGCCGGTCATCAGGGCGGCGAACTCGTCGCCGCCGAGGCGGCCGACGATGTCGTTCGTGCGCAGCCCGCGGCGGAGCTCGCTTGCCACATGGCGGATCGCCGTGTCGCCAGCGGCGTGGCCGTGCCGGTCGTTGATCGCCTTGAGGTCGTCGAGGTCGAGCACGAGCACGCTCAGCCGGCCCCCGGCGCTGCGCGCCTCCGCGACGGCGCCGGCGAGAGTGCCGAGGAAGACCTCGCGGCGGACGCAGCCGGTGAGGCCGTCGACGGACGCCGCCTCCCACAGGGCCGCATAGCGCCGCTGGTTGCGCACGGTGACGAGATAGGTGGCGAGCCCGGCGATCAGCGTCAGGGCGACCAGCGCGACGACGACGCTCGGCGCGAGCGCCGCGTCCAGCACGTCCGGCCGCGGCTCGGTCTCGACCACCGTCACCTCGGTGGCGATGTGATCGCCCCGTTCGTCAAAACGGGGTCGAAGGACGACGAGGCGGGGGCTCTCGTTGACGATGTGGCCGACGGTCTGCTTCTGCTCGCAGAGGGTCTCGATGGCGGGGTTGGTGGCGGCGTTCGGCCCGAGCAGCACGCCGACCCGGTCCACGAGGCGGTCGATGCAGCCCGCCGATCCGCCCTCCGCCCCGTGCTTGACGATCTGCGTCGTGGCGACGACGTAGTTGGACAGTTGCATCGACCGCTGGCCATCGACCAGCGAATCCGGGTCATCGGCGAGCCGCGCCATCGAGGTGATGTCGTTGCTCTCGCGCGTCCACACCGCGACCGCCTCGAGATAGGCGGCGGCGATCCCGGCGAGCAGCACGATCGCGCTGATGATGACCGCGAAGATCAGCGGCCGGCTGCGCGACCATCGTCTCGGCTGGGGCGGCAGCGTCCCTCCCGCGGGCACCCTAATGGTCCCCGTCCTGGGTGCGGACCCCAATCGACGGGCCCCGCCGCTCTGCCGCCGTTCGCAGCACCGTCGTCGTCTCCCCGCCCGCGTCCGCCGATCCTCCCGCATACGACCGCGGTGCGGTCGAGCGCAAGCGCGCCCGCCTCCGGTCGCCGGGTAGGGTGAATGAACCACGCGCGGCGGGGCGAGCCCCCTGGCCGGCCCGCTGCGGGTCAGCCCTGGGCGAGGCCCGAGCGATGCGCCCAGCCGGTCATCCGTCGCTCGAGGAGCGCCATGATCGCGTACATGACGATGCCCTCGACGGCGAGCACGACGAGCCCGGCGAAGACGAGCGGCACCTGGAACTGCGCCTGGGCCTGCAGCATCATGTTGCCGATGCCGACGTTCGAGGCGACGCTCTCGGAGATCACCGAGCCGACGAAGGCGAGGGTGATCGCCACCTTCAGCGATCCGAAGAAATAGGGCAGCGCGCGGGGGATGCCGACCTTCCGCATGATGTCGAGCTTCGAGGCGCCGAGCGCCTTCAGCACGTCCTCGAGCTCCGGCTCGATGGTGGCAAGGCCCGTCGCGACATTGACGACGATCGGGAAGAACGAGATGAGGAAGGCGGTGATCACCGCCGGCACCGTGCCGATCCCGAACCACAGGACGAGGATCGGCACCACCGCCACCTTCGGCACGGCGTTGAAGCCGATCAGGATCGGGTAGACGCCGGCATAGACGAAGCGCGACCAGCCGACGACGAGCCCGAGCGCCAGGCCGAAGCCGATGGCGAGCAGGAAGCCGACCACCGTCGTGTAGAGCGTCCACAGCGAGTTCTTCCAGATCGCCGGCCAGAACTCGACGAAGGCGCCGGCCACCACCGTCGGCGGCGGCAGGAAGAACACGGGGATCGCGAGGAGGCGCACCGCCGCTTCCCAGAGGACGAGCAGCGCCACTGTGAAGATCCACGGCGCAAGGCGGACGAAGAGGGTGGCGGTCATCGCGCCCTCCTCACGCCGCCTGCCGGGCGCGCACGATGTGCTCGCGCAGCTTGTGGACGAGGTCCTGGAAGGGCGCCGTGTAGGTCACCTCGATGTCGCGCGGCCGCGGGAAGTCCACCACCGTCTCGGCGATGACGCGGCCGGGCCGCGCCGACATCACGAAGATGCGGTCGGCGAGGAAGGCCGCCTCGCGGAGGTCGTGGGTGACGAGGATGACGGTGATGCGGCTCGCGGCGTGGAGGTCGCGGATGACGCACCACAGCTCCTCGCGGGTGAAGGCGTCGAGGGCCCCGAACGGCTCGTCGAGCATCAGGAGCTTCGGCTCGTGGATGAGCGCCCGGCAGAGCGAGGCGCGCTGCTGCATGCCGCCGGAGAGCTCCCACGGGAACTTCGATCCGGCGCCGGCAAGCCCCACCGAGGCGAGGAGCCGCTCGGCCTTCGCCACATAGGCCGCCTTGTCGCGGCGGATGCGGCTCCTGTGCGGCTCGACGATCTCGAGCGGCAGCAGCAGGTTTTCCAGCGTCGTCCGCCACGGCAGCAGCGTCGGGGCCTGGAAGGCCATGCCGGCGATCTTCACCGGCCGGGCGACGCGCTCGCCGCCGACAGCGACGGTGCCCGCGGCCGGGAACTGCAGCCCGGTCGCGAGCTTCATCAGGGTCGACTTGCCGCAGCCCGACGGCCCGACGACGGCGGCGAACTCGCCCTCCTTCACCGACAGGCTGAGGCCCTCGACGGCCGGCAGGCCGACGCCGCCGCGGCCGTAGACGTGGCGCACGCCGTCGAGCGTGACGAAAGCCATCCGCCGCTCCCCCGAACCCCGAACCGGCCCCGCGCCGCCGCTCACTCCACCTTCAGCACCGCTGCGTCCGGCAGGAACGAGGCATCGAACACCGTCGCGGCATCGGGCTTCGCCTTGAACTGATAGGTCAGGCCGATCTGGTCGATCGCCTCGGCGAGCCGCGCCGGGTCGACCTGGCCGAGGCCGTTCGCCTTCACCGCGTCGGTCAGGATGTTCTGGGCGAGTGCCATCTTCAGGCGCTCGAGCTCGGTTGCCGGCTTCGCCACCTCATTGCGGGCGATCACGTACGCCACCGCCGCCTCCGGGTCCGCGATGGTGTCCTTCAGGCCCTTCACGAAAGCGCGCAGAAAGCCCTTCACCGCCTCCGGGTGCTCGGCGGCGAAGGCCGGGCTCACAAGAATGGAGTTGCCGTAGAGGGCGACGCCGTGGTCGGCCATCAGCTGGACGACGATGTCGTCCTCCGGCACGCCGTTCGCCTTGAGGTTGATGTAGGAGGAGAACGAGAAGCCGAAGATCGCGTCGACGTCGCCCTTCGCCAGCATCGGCTCGCGGACCGGGAAGCCGACGTTCTCGACAGTGATGGCGCCGTCGTCGATCTCGTTCACCGCCTTGTAGATCGGCCATTTGTCCCAGGCGGCGTCCGGCGCCGGCGCGCCGAGTTTCTTGCCCTCGAGGCTCTTCGGATCGTCGGTGATGCCGAGGCTCTTGCGGCCGACGACGGCGAAGGCCGGCTTGTCGTAGACCATGAACACCGGCTTCAGGTCGACGCCCGGGTTGGCGTCGCGGAACTTGATGACGGCGTTGAGGTCGCCGAAGCCCATGTCGTAGGTGCCGGAGGCGACGCGGTTGATCGGCTCGAGCGATCCGCCGGCCGAATCGATGGTGACGTCGAGCCCCTCCTCCTTGAAGTAGCCCTTCTCGAGCGCCACCAGGAACGGCGCCGAGGGCCCCTCGAACTTCCAGTCGAGCGAGAACTTCACCGGCGTGTCGGCGAGGACCGGCGGGGCGACGCCGGCGGCGAGCGCCGCGGCGATGATGAACATGCGGGCAAAGGGTGACACGATGCGGGCACTCCGAGCGTTCGCCCGCGCGAGCGTGCCACGCGGGCGGCTGAACCGTGCCCCGAGTGCAGCAAGGAGCGTGCCGCCCGCCGGCCCCGCTGCCGCCGCCTCAGATGTTGAGCGTGTCCTGCCAGCGGTACCAGGCGACCGCCGCGCCGAGGAACCACGGCCTGCCGGTGTAGAGCGGCCGGGTCGGGAAGGGCAGGTCGTCGAAGGCCGTCCTGCCCTCCGCCTTGCCGAGGATCTTCTGGCCGATCCGCATGCCCATGTAGCTCGCCATCGACACGCCCGAGCCGCAGTAGCCCATGGCGTACCAGGCCCCCTCGTGCTTGCCCGTGTGCGCCAGCGTGTCGAAGGTGTAGGCGACGAACCCCATCCAGGAATGGCTGATCTTCGTGGTCGCGAGCTCCGGGAAGAGCCGCACCATCTCGGCGCGCAGCTTCGGGCCGCTGACGCGCGGGTCCGTCTCCGCCGCCGAGACGCGGCCGCCGAACAGGATGCGCCGCCGGTCCGGCGAGGCGCGGTAGTAGTAGACGACCTTCCGCGTGTCGGAGAGGATGCGGTCGTTCGGGATGAGCTTCGCCACCAGCGCCTCGTCGAGGAGTTCGGTCGCGATGATGTAGCTGCCGATCGGGATGACCCGACGCCGGTGCCACGGCGTCACGGCGCCGGTGTAGCCGTTGGTGGCGACGACGAGCTCGCGCGCCCGCACCATCCCCTTCGGCGTCGTCACCTCGAAGCCGCCGGCCTCGCGGCGGATACCGGTCGCCGGGCAGAACGGCACCACCGTCACGCCGGCGGCGAGGCAGCGCTCCAGGAGGCCCTGGTGGTAGCGCGCCGGGTCGATCGAGGCGTGGTGCGGGTAGACGAGGCCGCCGAAGTAGCCGTCGGTGCCGATCTCGCGGCGCTGCTCGCTGCGCGGCACGGCCCACGCACCGGTCTCGAGCCCTTTCGGCTCCTGGCCGACCGAGCGGGCGAGCTTCTCGTACTGCACGGCGTTGTGGGCGGCATGGAAGCGGCCGACGACGGCGAAGTCGCAGGTGATCTCTTCGCGGCGGACGAAGTCCTCGATCCAGGCGAGCGCGTTCCGTCCTTCCTTCAGCATCCCGTAGGCGCGCTCGCTCTCGCCGTAGCGGGCCTTCAGGTCGTCGAAGTCGGACTTGATGCTCGTCGAGATCTGGCCGCCGTTGCGCGTCGAGCAGCCGAACCCGGCCGCCTCCGCGTCGAGCACCACCGTCGCCCGGCCGCCCCGCGCCGTCTCGAGCGCCGCGTTGAGGCCGGTATAGCCCGAGCCGATGACGAGCACGTCCGCGGTCGCCGGCGGCGAGACCTCGGGCAGGTCCGGCCGCGGGACATGGTCCCACCAGTAGGCGGTCGTCTTGAAGTCGGCGGCGAAGAGATCGGGCACGGGCGGGGCTCTCGGCGTCGGGCGGATGGAAGGCTCGATCGTTAGCACGTCGGCGGCGTCACTTCCTTCTCCCGCGATCGCGGGAGAAGGTGCCCGAAGGGCGGATGAGGGCCGCGTGGCGAAGCCACGCGGAAGGTTCCGCGCGCTCCCGCGCGCAGCCCTCATCCCCCTGCCGGGACCTTCTCCCAGCTCCGCTGGGAGAAGGGGATTGTGGCACCGCTTCCTCCTTCTCCCGCGTCAGCGGGAGAAGGTGCCCCCGAAGGGGGCGGAGGAGGGCGTGCCGCGGAGCGGCACGGAAGGTCCCCCTTAGATCCGCACCGCCACGCTCTTCAGGCGGCAGTAGCTCGCCACCGCCTGCAGCCCCTTCTCGCGGCCGAAGCCCGACAGGCGGTTGCCGCCGAACGGCACCTCGATGCCGCCGGCGAAGTACTCGTTGACGTAGACCTGCCCCGCGTCGACGTCGCGGGCGAAGGCGAGCGCCTTCGACAGGTCGCGCGTGTAGATGCCGGCGACGAGCCCGTAGTCGGTGCCGTTGGCGGCGGCCACCGCCTCTTCGAGGCCGTCCACCACCTGCACGGCGAGCACCGGCCCGAAGATCTCTTCCCGCACGATCGGGTCATCCGCCGGGAGGTCGTCGATCACCGTCGGCTCGTAGAACCAGCCGAGGCCGGTCTCCGGGTCGGCGGTGGTCTTGCCGCCGGTCGCGACGGCGCGCCCGCGGGCCCTCGCCGCCTCGACAAACCCCGCTACCTTTGCGAGCTGCGCCGCCGAGTTCACCGGCCCGAGCTGGGGATTGCGCAGCCCGTGGCCGATCCGGAGCGCCTTCGCCCGCGCCACCACCTTTTCGAGGAGGGCGGCGTGGATGTTCCGCTCGACGACGAGGCGCGAGCCGGCCGAGCAGATCTGTCCGGCGTTCTCGAAGATCGCTCCGATCACGCCCTCGGCCGCCGCCTCGAGGTCGGCGTCGGCGAGCACCACCAGCGGCGACTTGCCGCCGAGCTCGAGGAGCACGCGCGTGACGTTGTCCGCCGCCGCCTTCATCACCCGCTGCCCGGTCGCGACCGAGCCGGTGAAGGTGACGTGGCGGACGGCCGGATGGGCGACGAGCGGCGCTCCCGCTTCGCCCCCGAAGCCGGTGACGACGTTGACGACGCCCGCCGGCAGGCCGGCCTCGGACAGAAGCGCCGCCAGCATCAGGGCCGTCGCCGGCGTCGTCTCGGCCGGCTTCACCACGGCGGTGCAACCCGCGGCGAGCGCCGGGGCGAGGCTGCGGGCGGTCGTCGAGATCGGGTAGTTCCACGGCACGATGTGGGCGGTGACGCCGACCGGCTCGTTCACCGTGAAGGCGTGATAGTCGCGGCCGAGCGGGATTGCCTCGCCCTCGATCTTGTCGGCCGCCCCGGCGTAGTACTCGAACGCCCGCGCCGCCCCCATTACGTCGCCGAGCGCCTCGCCGACGGGCTTCCCGACATCGAGGCTCTCCGCCACCGCGAGCCGGTGCGCGTTCGCCCGGATCAGCCCGGCCGTCGCCATCAGGATCCGCCCGCGCTCGGCCGGCTTCATCCGCCCCCACGGCCCGGCGAGCGCCCGCTCCGCCGCGCCGACCGCATCCGCCACGTCGTCCGCATCGCCGGCCGCGAAGCGTGCGAAGGCCTTGCCGGTGCCCGGGTCGAGGCTCTCGAACGACCGCCCGGAGCGCGCCGCCACGAAGGCGCCATTGATGAAGTGCCCGTCCGGCATGCCGTCGAGGCCGCCTTTGGCCAGCGCCTCGGCGGCGAGCCGCTGCAGATCCGCGTTCACCTCAGGCAGCCTCGCTCTTCTGGTAGGTCGAGCGTTCCAGCCAGGCCGGGTCGATCTCGACGCCCCAGCCGGGCGCGTCGGTGACCGTCACCTGCCCGCCCTCGACCCGGTAGGGATCGTTGCGGAAGAGCCCGTACTGCCAGGGGTAGTAGTCCGCCTCCTCGATGGAGAACTCGAGATAGGGCCCGGCGTTCGGGATGGTCCTGAGGAGGTGCATGGTGAACAGCGTCACCATCGACAGGTTCGCCGCATGCGGGGTGATCGGCAGGCCGGCCGCCGCCGCCATCGCCGAAACGCGCAGCGTCCGGACCATCCCGCCGAGATAGCAGACGTCCGGCTGCACCACGTCGACCGCCCCCATCTCGATCATGTGGCGGAAGGTCGGGATCATGTTGTCCTGCTCGCCGCCGGTGACATCGAGCGACAGCGCCTCGCGGACCTCCCGCGTCTGCTCGAGCTCCCACCACGGGCAGGGCTCCTCGAAGTGGACGACGCCGTTGTCCTGAAGCAGCCGGCCGACCTCGATGGCACGGGCGGGCGAGAAGCCGGAGTTGCCGTCGACGAGCAGCGTCGCGCCGTCCCCGAGCGCCCGCCGCACCGCCGGCACGATCGCCTCCGTCCGCCCCGGCCACTCGTCGATGTCATGGCCGAACTCGGCGCCGACGCGGAACTTGAAGGCGTCGAAGCCGTGGGCGTCGCGCAGCCGCACGAAGCGCGCCGCCTCGTCCTCGGGGCTGATGTCGCGCTTCATCGAGGAGGCGTAGGCGCGCAGCTTGCCCGGCGTGCCGCCGAGAAGCGCACACACCGGCTTGCCCTCGCGCTTGCCCTTCAGGTCCCACAGCGCCGTGTCGAGCCCGCACATCGCCCGGAACAGATAGGAGCAGGGGAACTTCAGCTCCTTCTCGGGGATGCGGTCGATGATCGGCTCGATGTCGTCTTCGTCCGCGCCGAGCGCCCACGGCGCCACCTGCCGGTGCACGACGAGGGCGGTGATGTCGGCGTTGTAGGCGGACACCTGCCCCCAGCCCACGGCGCCATCCTCCGCCGTGACGCGCAGGAAGGCGACGTCGCGCGTCGCGAAGGTCTCGATCGCCTTGATCTTCATGGGTCCCGGTCCCGTGCGGCGGCAGGCAGCGTCGGCCCGCCCCATCCTCGTCGTTCGAGCGATGAGACACCGCCGAAATGGTCTAGGCGGAAGGTCCATTTTCGATAATCTGCCAGTCCGCTTTGGCGGAGCCGCAGGCGCCGGGCAGAGGCCGTCGATGTCGCGGTGGCCCTTGCGGGAGCGCGGGGAGGCAAGGTCCGATGAAGAAGACCGGCGGCGTGCTGCTCTCGGCCCTCAAGCTCGATCCGGCGGCCGACAAGCCGCTGTCGGCGCAGCTCGCCGGCGGCATCCGCGAGCTCGTGCTCTCCGGCAGCCTCCGGGCCGGCGACCGCCTGCCGGCGACGCGCACCGTGGCCGAGGACCTCGGCGTCTCCCGCACCACCGTCATCGAGGCCTTCGCCCGGCTGACGGAAGAAGGCCTCGTCGTCTCCCGCACCGGCGCCGGCACCTATGTCAGCCAGGCCCTCGCCGAGCACCGGCCGCAGCCGCCGGGCGCGCCGCCGGAGCCGCGCGTCCCCGTCGCCGAGCCGCGGCTGTCGCGCGTCATCGCCCAGCGGTCTGAGGCATTCGACGAGCGCCTGCCGCACGCCCCGCGCGCCTTCACCACCGCCATGCCCGCCTTCGACGCCTTCCCGATGGCCCTGTGGTCGCGCCACGTCGCCAAGCACTGGCGGGCGCGCCGCGACGTCGTCATGGGCTACGGCGACGCCCGCGGCTACGGGCCGCTCCGCCGGGCGATCGCCGCGCACCTTCGTGCCAACCGGGCGATCGCCTGCGATGAGGCGCAGGTGTTCGTCGTCAACGGCGCCCAGCACGGCTTCCAGCTCGTCGGCAACCTGCTGCTCGACCCGGGCGACGCCGTCTGGTTCGAGAACCCCGGCGCCATCGGCGCGCGCAACTGCTTCACCGCCGCCGGCGCCCGCCTCGTGCCGGTGCCGGTCGACGCGGAGGGGCTGATGGTGGACGAAGGGGTGCGCCGCGCCCCAGACGTCCGCCTCGCCTTCGTCACGCCCTCCCACCAGCAGCCGGTCGGCAGCACCATGAGCCTCGCCCGCCGCCTCGCGCTGCTCGCCGCCGCCGACGCGGCCGACGCCTGGATCGTCGAGGACGACTATGACGGCGAGTTCTGCCACCGCGGCCGGCCGCCGCCGACCCTGAAGTCGATCGACGTGGCCGGCCGCGTCATCTATGTCGGCACCTTCTCGAAGACGCTCTTCCCGGCGCTCCGCCTCGGCTACCTCGTGGTGCCGCCGCGGCTCGTCGCGGTGTTCGAGAGGCTGATGAGCGCGTTCGCCCCGGGCGTGCCCTCGAACCCGCAGGCGGTGCTCGCGGACTTCATGGACGAGGGCCACTTCGCCGCCCACATCCGCCGCATGCGCAAGCTCTATTCCGAGCGCCACGACGCCCTTCTCGACGCCGCCCGGGCGCGGCTTTCCGGCGCCCTCGAGGTGGTGCCGACCGAGACCGGCCTCCACACCGTCGCCCGCCTCGCGCCCGGCTACGACGAGGCCGACATCGCCGCCCGCGCCTGGGCCCGCTCTGTCACCGTCGTGCCCCTGTCGCGCTTCTGCCTCGAGCCGGTCGTCGATCGCGGCCTCGTCCTCGGCTTCTCGGGCGTGCGCCCCGAGGAGATCGCCAAGGGCGTCGGCGTGCTCGCCGAGGTGTTCGACGAGGCCCGCCGCCTGCCGCTCGCCGGCTGAGCGTACCCGTCTGTCAGACGGCGTAGGCCGAGCCCTCGTGCGGCTTCACCACCACGATGCTGCCGCGCGGAACGCGGTTGTAGAGGTCGATGATGTCCTGGTTGAACAGCCGGATGCAGCCCGACGACACCGCCTTGCCGATCGACCACGGCTCGTTGGTGCCGTGGATGCGGTAGAGCGTGTCGCGGCCTCCCGAGAACAGGTACAGCGCCCGCGCCCCGAGCGGGTTCTCGAGCCCCGGTTCCATGCCGTTGCGGTAGGGCTCGAGGTCCGGTCGGCGGACGATCATCTCGGCCGGCGGCGTCCAGGTCGGCCATTCGCGCTTCATCAGGATGTCGGCCCGGCCGGCCCAGGAGAAGCCGTCCTTGCCGACGCCGATGCCGTAGCGCATCGCCCGGCCGTCCTCGCGCACGAGATAGAGGAACGGCCCGGCCGTATCGACCACCAGCGTCCCCGCCCGCTCGCCCGTCGGGTCCGGCACCTCCTGGCGGAGGTAGCGCTGGTCGACCGTGCGCACGTCCACCGCCGGCACCGGGAAGCGCTCATAGGGAAGCGCCGCGTACATCGCCGTGTAGTAGGCAAGGTCGGCGCCGGTGGGCGCGTTCGGGTTCACCACGCCGCCGGTTCCGGGACGTGCGTTCGCTGCCCCGGGGGCGCGGCTCGCGACCGCCAGGCCCCCCACGGGCGCACCGCCCGGCATCGTCTGGCACCCCGCCACGAAGGCCGCCGCGCCGAGCACGAGCCCCCGCCGGGTCAGCTTGGTGAAGGGCGAGGCGGGGTCGCGGACCGGCGGCGGCGTGGTGCGGAGCATGATCGTGTCGTTCCCGAGCAAGTGAATGTCGGGCCGAAACAAGCCGCCCCATCCGGCCAAATCGCGGCGAGCCCCCGGCGCCGGCAAGGCACGCGGGCGGCAACCCCGTGGTGTTGCCGATTGGCCTCACCCATTCGGAGGGGGCCGGCGCCGCCGATCTCCCGGAGCGCAAGTCTCGAGTCGGGTCATTCCCGGCCTTGTGCCGGGAACCCATCTTGGCGGTCGGCACCACGACGATGGCCGACCTCCACCCGCGGCACGGCATGGGTTCCCGGGACAAGCCCGGGAATGACGATGGAGGGTTACAAGAGCCCCCACCCTCCCCTTGAGGGGGAGGGTCGGCGACCGCAGGTCGCCGGCGTGGGGTGGCGCCGCCGGGAGGCGGCGGGAAGAGTGCGACGGGTGCCGGGAGAAGCATCATGCGCGGGCTCCCGCCCGCCGGCACCCCACCCCGCCGCGCTGCGCGCGTCGACCCTCCCCCTCGAGGGGAGGGTGGGGCGTCATGGCTCACCCTGCCGTTCCGCTGGCTCCCTGGCCGCTGAACACGCGCGCCCCGCTACCCCTTCGGACACACCGTGTAGACGAGCCTCACCGGGCCCGTGCAGGTGTGGAGGCCGTGCGCCCGGTCGTAGGCCCACGCGTCCGCCTCGCCGTCGCAGGCCTTGTCGACGAGCTTCGCGTATTTCGTCCTGTCGACCGGCCCGGCCCGGCAGGCTTCGGAGCCGGCGAAGGCGCCGGTGCAGCAATAGGCTTGTGCCTGCCGGTCGGACTTCGAGAATCCGAGCCCGCCGAGGCGCTCGGGGGCCGTCAGCTTGCCGCAGGGCGTAAAGCAGCCGATCGTCTCCCGGCTCTTCGGGTTGCGCATCCGGAGGTCCTGGCCGGCGAGCTTCGGGAAGCGGCCGCCGGTCGACAGGTCCTCGCTGCGCGGGCAGGCGTTCGTCGTCAGCGCCGGGCAGGCGGCCGGGCTGCAGCCCGCCACCGTGTTCTCCGCCGCCTTCGGCTCGACCGAAACGGGCAGCGTGTAGCCGCCGTTGAGCTCCAGCGAGAACCAGCTGCGGCAGCCCTCAGCCGAGCACCACGTCGCCTCGAGGGCCGAGTTGACGCTCGCCGACCGCCGCTCGCCGATCGCGCAGTTCTCGCCGTTGCGGTCGCAGCCGGCCTTCGGCCACACCGTCGTCGGCAGGATCACCGCGTCGCCGATCGCGACATCGAGGCTCTTGCGGGCCTTCGGCGCCAGTCTCACCACCGCCTCGGTGCCCGGCAGCCCTTCCTGGGCGATCCACACCGGGAAGGCGCAGAGGTTGCGCACCACCAGCCGGTCGGCCGCGACCGCCGGGGCGAGGCCGGCGAGCGCCGCCACCAGCACCGCCAGCAGCGCCGCGAGCAGCCCGCTCGCCGCAAACCGTGCCGCCGTCCGCCTCGTCCGGCTCACCCCCGTGCCGCTCCGCCCGGCCCCGCCGGCCGTCGCCACGCCCCGTGCCGTGCCGCCATCACCGGCGGCGCCGGCCCTGCCGCCGCGCCCGCCGTCCATCCCCGTCGTGCCGATCATGCCCCGTCCTCCCGCCGTCATTTCTTCGCCGGCGGGCAGAACGTCGCCGTGAGGGTGACGCTGCCGATGCAGCTGTGGGTGCCGTTGGCGTCGTCGTAGGGGTAGGCGTAGACCTCGCTGGCGCAGGCCTTGTGGATCAGGGACACGTACTTGGTCGTCGCCACCGGCCCCGCCTTGCAGGCGGCCGACTGGCCGTAGACCGGGCCCTGGCAGCAATAGGCGGCGGCCGCCGGGTCGGTCGGCTGCAGCCCCTTCACCTTGGTGAGATAGGCGCACGGAGCCATGCAGCCGACGAACGCGCCGTCCTCGATGAGCCTGAGATCGACGCTCGCATAGGCCGGATAGGCGCCGTTGGTGGAGAGGTTCTCGGCCGTCGGGCAGCTCGCCTCGGTGATCGTCGGGCAGATGGCCGGCGTGCAGTTGCTGGTGTGGCCGGCATTCTTGCTCGGCACGATCGCAACGGGCAGCGAGAAGCCGTTCACCATCGAGGCGTCGATGAAGGTCTGCCCGCTCGTCCCCGGCACGAAGGTGACCTCCGGCATCGAGGCGATCGGGTAGGTGCAGCCTTGCGGAGGACACGGCGCCGCCTGCTGGCCGGTCTTGCAGTTCTGGCCGGTGTCGTCGCACCCGGTCTTCGGCCACAGCGCCACCGACGGCGTCGCCACCGTGCTCGCGATCGCATAGGTGTGCGAGGCCTTCGGCGCGAGCTCGACGACGACCGGATTGTTCACCCCGCCGCCGGCCGGGTTCATGTTCTGCTGCTGGATCCAGATCGTCTCGGTGCAGAGGTTCTCGACGACCAGCGCATTGTTCGCGAGCGCCGCCGTGGCCGCGAGGGCGAGGGGGAGGGCGGCGACGAGGGAGCGCGCGGCCCCCCGCGCACGCGCAGAAACAGGGGTGCGCCCGCGGCGACCCCGACCAAACCAGAATGCGTGTGCAACCTCCCTAAGACGCTGGCACCCAGCGGCGGTGTTGGCGGCGGGCATGGGTGAATTCTGTATGCCCACTACAGCACCGGTGGGGCATTGTTGCTGGAATGAGAGTCGATGTACCGCATTATTTCCCCCTTTTTTATTGTCACGATCGGACGCAGCGCGATTTCGGCGGCATCCAAGAACCTCTTTCGATCAGCCTGATCGGACTGGTTCCAGTAGACCCGGCTCATGAGGTGCGTCGCCACAACAATCCGAAGGAATGGAGACGCGGGTAGCGACTTCACCGCCTTTATAAGTGCGTCGTGTCCCTTCTTCCCGTCGATATCGGCAAGCCACGCGGCATGGACTAGACTCTGAATGTCGCCTGATACCCCCGCCCTCTCTATACTGGAAAACAGGACCTTTAGCCGAGCCCTCTCGCAAAGAAAGTCCAGAAGACGACGAAGAGGAGACGCGAGAAGGCTGAATTCTAGAAGATCGACCATGTTTTCAATCTGCCGTCGCGTCTCGGCCATCTCCACGCTGTCTATTGAACCACCATTTATGGACTTAACCATATCATCTGCTGCAAAAGTCTCTCTAAGAGAGGAGAAATCCACGCGCGCGTAAGCATCTGTCCATGTGTGAGACAAGAAGCTAACTAGATCGACAAGCGTAGATGTCAGCCTTTCTTTATCCTCGGCCCGAAGATGCTCTGCGGCTGCACCAAGCATGGTTGCGCCAATGGCCCAGTATCTAATGCACGACTGGAACAGTACGGCCTCTTCTGATTGATCTTCTGCTGTTTCGTCTTCTCTTAGCCCCGATTGCTCAGAGGCCGCTTCACGCACGCGTTCAGCAATATCCAACATTTTTTGCTTGCGCCGAACGTCGCCTTTTCCCGCACGGACATCCTCGGACAGTCGATTGAAGCGCTCCTCAATTGCCCTGAGACGCTCAGTCTTCGTTATCATCGCAGGCCTAGCCGCGTCGGTCAAAAGTATATGCTTTTGAGTGCCCCGAAGTGCAATTTCCTCTCTTCCCTCCTGCAGCAAATCCAGAAGCGTCTCAATAATACTGCTTGCTGGTTTGATCTCGCAATATAAATCAAACGTCGTAATGTCAAACGAATCACTACTAAAGTCGAAGTACTTGACCGCTTCTGTTGGATTCTCGGCCAGCTCAACAGCAAGCAAGTATGACTCGATAAATGGTAATGAGAAAACAATTTTCCCGCTGGACAAATGCAGGATACCGCAGTCAATAAAGGATACTATAAAGGCCGCAGGGTCTATATCGAATCCGTATTCCTTAGCAAAATCAGAAGACAATGACAACACTGCATCGTACGTCAGCGTGGTGCGTTCCACCTTAATTGCTTTAATGAGCATTCGCAAAAATCTAGCGCGCGTAGTTCTGCTTAAGGTAATATTCGCAGTGTCTCCCGCCACCACGAGAGTCAAGAATCCATCAACCGCCAGCTGAATTAGCTCAGCTCGCCGGTTCGCCTGTAGTAATGTAGAAAGCAGTTCTCGTGTAATGCCCGTAAAATATGTCGGATGCGCTGAAAGGTCAAAGGAGCGAAAAGTCTCGTTCAATCTAAGAGCAATGAGCTCCGCTTCCGGCGCAGTCATGCCAAAATTCTTTTCCACAAAATGGGCAATCTCAAGAAATGAGATGCTAGTGAGTTGGTAGAGCTCAGCGGATGTCGCAGCGACAATTGCACTTTCAGTGATTATCTGTGTTTCATCTCTTGATATAATGATAAACTTGGCATCTGTATGCTCTCGCATCTCTTTTATAAGATACTCAGATCGCGTTTTTGAAGAGAGGGGTGCGCCGTCAACAATGAACACTAGCTGCGCACCGGTAAGCGGAGTAACCTCATCGTACTTCCAGTGAGCCGCGGCTGATAACCCTATGCGGGGCGGCCGGACAGCATCACCATCAACTACCACTGGTATTAGCTGCCGACCGCCGACTACCGCAGTAAGCAGGTCGTTTGCAATTATCCAAGCTAGACTGTGGTCAGGATAATTCTTCGAAAGGCCGAGGAGTATGGTGTTATGGCGTTCTATCGCTTCCCGGACTTCTTCTGGATCAGAGGAGAATTTTGTGCCTAGCCCACTGATGTACTGTACGTTACGCATCCTGGGGACAGGCAGGCGATAGCCTTTATCAAGTAACTTATACTCCGGCGATAAGTCCCGCAGCCGCGAATCAATTGATGCGGCACACTCTGAAACAAAGTCAGTGATGTCCCGCGGCTTTATTTCGCTGATGCTGCTTGCGGCCGGCTGGTCCCTTTGATGTTCGCGCCATAAGGACTTAACAACACTCTTAAACCTAGGATTCGAGAACTGAAGTCGAAAAAATGTTGCGGCGTTTCCCGCTGCGATGGCTCTTATGACCCCCCCCGTGACATCCTCGAGCTTATTCTTAGACCGATCCGCGTGGTCCGAGATTCCACGTATCGAAAGCGCGGGGCGAGAAAATTTCGAAGCAGCTTCAAAAATTCCTCCAGACTCGGTTTCAATAGCGAGTACCTTTCGATCAATTTCTTTAATTTTATTTGTGTACCGATCGCTATTGCTGACGCCACCGCAAACAATTTTGCCGTTTTTCGTCTTCGGGGCGCCGACTCTCTGTGCAGTACCGTCTCTGCCAGGTACTTCAGCCGCGAGCAGACCCTCTGCGACGAGTCTTCTATCGTCCCTCCATTTTTCATAATGTACTTGAAGTTCAGGCCAAGTTCGCGTGAAATTCAAAGCAACAACAAGCGGCTGACATGCAGTTAAGTAGTTGGTTGAAAATGATAAATCAAGGTCCCCATTTTTCGTGTCGCTAACTTTGCTATTGTCCAGTATGTCAATAACGCACTCGCTATAACACACATCGCAGAGATTTAGATCGCCCGTAAGTGAACCAGTAATTCCGAGGCATACTACCACAGAAAAATCAAACTCGACAAATGCATCTGCGACAGCAGAATGCGCGAATGTTTTTCCCATCCCGGCTTGCTGCACCACAAGCATCGACATTTCTTGATCGCCGGTATCAAATGAGAAGCGGAAATATGTATCATTGGACAAATTCTCTAAGGCGGCAAAAGCTTTCTGAACTTCAAGCAGTTCCTCTTCAAGTGGTATGACAAGGAGAATATCGAAATGGCGCTTCTCGCGGGTCACTGGCGCTCTCATTGTTAAGTCAAAGAGGAAGGCACTTCCCCAATATAGGGGATTGGTTCCGTTTTCCGCAACCTCTCGTCTCATTAGCAGGCACTTGCGGTGGGCCGCATCACGCGAACGCCACCCCCTACCCCACAATCTCCTTCAGCACCGACGCCCCGATCGTGTACTTCGGGTCGACCATGTTCCCCAGCCGCACCCGGCCGGCCTGCGTCAGCAGCATGTACGCGTCGAGCTCGTCGAAGCCGTAGTCGGCGGCGAGCCAGCGGGTGAGTTCGCGATAGGCGATGCGGGCGGCGTCTTCCATCGGCTTCGCAGAGCCGATCGTCATGATGAAGCGCTCGTTCTCCAGGCGCGGCCAGCGGAAGGTCCAGCCCTTGATGAGGTCGATCTGCACCGTCGTCACCGTCGGGTGCTCGATGGCGACGCCGCAGAGCTCGCCGTCGCCCTGGGCGGCGTGGCAGTCGCCGAGGAAGAGCAGCGCGCCGGCCACGTTCACCGGCAGGTAGACGATGGCGCCCGGCGCCATGTCCGGCAGGTCCATGTTGCCGCCGTAGTAGTCCGGGACGATCGAGGCGATCGCCTCGATCTCCGGCGAGGTGCCGATGGTGCCGATGAAGGGCTGGTAGGGCAGCGTGATGCGGTCGCTCCACTTCACGCCCGTCACCGGGTCGACGTGCACCTTCTTGACGATCTCCGGCAGCGGCTGGTTGAGGATCGCCGTGTCGCCGGTGCCGGTGAGCCCGCCGAACTCGGGGATGAGGCAGGTGGTGCCGGCCGGCTGCGGCCCGCGGGGGCGGATCTCCTTGATGTAGACGGCGAGGCAGTCGCCCTTCTCGGCGCCCTCCACGAAGATCGGGCCGTTCTGCGGGTTCACGTAGGGGAAGTTCAGCACCTTGGTCGGCAGGTCCGCCTCGGTCTTCACCGCGCCGTGGAAGGCGTCGTGGGTCTCGCAGGCGACGACCGCGCCGGGCTGCACCTTCAGCACGGGCGCGGCATAGGGGCCGTAGACGTACTTGTACTCGCCCTGCTCGGCCTCGGTGAGGGTGTGCTCGGCGCGCGCCTCCCCCTTCGCCACGCCGCGCTTCGCCATGATCGAGGTCTCGAGCCAGGACATCCGCTGCTCCCTTGTCGCCAGCCATTCAATCCGCCGCCGCCGGGTGCTCCCCGCACCCCGCGCCGCCCTGTGTGTGACGCCGAGCATACCGCGCCGGAAGCGCCGCGCCAGCGGTTCACGTCTTCGCGTCCCTCCCTCTCGGGGTCATTCCCGGCCTTGTGCCGGGAACCCATTCGCTTGCTCCGGGGGAAAACCTCACGAGGGAGCACCCCGCGGCCGGCGTTGCATGGGTTCCCGGCACAAGGCCGGGAATGACTACGGAGAGGGGAGTGGGAACGACGACGGAGAGGGGAGACCCTCGCGAGGGAGCACCCCGCGGCCGGCGTTGCATGGGTTCCCGGCACAAGGCCGGGAATGACTGCGGAGAGGGAGGTGCCCACTGCCCACTGCCCCATGCCGATCCCCCGTGACGATCTCCCCGCCCGGTGCCACACTCCACCGCGAGGCCGCCGTCGGCCGTCACCACGCGAGGGGAACTCCATGGATCTCGGACTGAAGGGCCTGAAGGCGATCGTTTCCGGCGGCACCAAGGGCATCGGGCGGTCGATCGCCGACACGCTCGCCGACGAGGGCGCCGACGTCGCCCTCTGCTCGCGCAACGCCGCCGAGGTCGACGAGGCGGTGAAGGCGCTGTCGGCGAAGGGAATCAAGGCCTCCGGCAAGGCGGTGGACGTCGCCGACGGCCCGGCGCTCTCGGCCTGGGTGAAGGAGGTGGGCGAGGCCGGCGGCATCGACATCGTGGTGGCGAACGTCTCGGCGCTCGCCATCGGCCCGGAGGAGGAGAACTGGAAGAAGGCCTTCGAGACCGACCTCCTCGGCACCGTGCGCATGGTCGAGGCGGCGCTGCCGTATCTGGAAAAGAGCAAGGCGCCGTCGATCGTCGCCATCTCCTCGGTGTCGGGCCGCGAGATCGACTTCGCCGCCGGCCCCTACGGCACCTTCAAGGCGGCCCTCATCCACTACATCCAGGGCATCGCCTTCCAGCTCGCCGGCAAGGGCATCCGGGCGAACACCGTCTCGCCGGGCAACACCTATTTCGCCGGCGGCGTCTGGGAGAAGATCGAGAAGGGCAACCCGGACTTCTTCAAGCACGCCTTGTCCTTGAACCCCACCGGCCGCATGGGCACGCCGCAGGAGATGGCGAACGCCACCGTGTTCCTGGCGAGCCCCGCCGCGAGCTTCATCACCGGCGCGAACCTGGTGGTGGACGGCGCCCTGACCCGCGGCGTGCAGTTCTGAGCCACGGCTTCAGGAGGGCGCGAGCGGCAGCGCCGCGCTCTCCTTCAAGGTCTTCAGCACGAGGTTCGACTTCACCCGGTCGACGGCGGCGTGGGCGAGCAGGTGGTCGTTGACGAGGGCGGCGAGGTCGTCCAGGTCGCGCACCCGCACCTTCAGCTCGTAGTCGCTGTCGCCGGTCAGCATGTGTGCCTCCAGCACCTGCGGCAGGGCGTCGAGCAGGGCTGCGAAGCGGGCGTGGTTCTCCGGCGAATGCTCGCGCAGGCGCACCGTGATGAAGACCAGCACCGGCACGCCGGCGAGCCGCGGGTCGAGCTCGGCCCGGTAGCCGCGGATGACGCCGACCGCCTCCAGCGCCTGCCGCCGCCGCGCCACCTGCGAGGCCGACAGCCCGACGGCATCGGCGAGCGCCTGCCGGTCCTCGCCCGCATCGCGCTGCAGCCGCTCGAGAATCCGCACGTCGAAGGCGTCGTACTTCATTCTGCGCACGCTCCCAGCTGATCGTGCGCAGTTTCGCGCATCATTGCGCCGAGGGCCACTGCGGAATGCGCGCCCTCGCGCGCACCGGTGCGTCTAGGCTCTTCCCTCACCACTTTGCCCGGAGGGGAGAGCATCATGGGTCCGTTCCCGCACGACGCCGCGCCGGCAACGATCACGGCGGAAAACCCCGCCGGCACCGACGGCTTCGCCTTCGTCGAGTTCGCCCACCCGGACCCGGCGGCGCTGGAAGCGCTGATGGCGACGATGGGCTTCACGGCCGTTGCCCGCCACCGCACCCGCGCCGTCACCGCCTGGCGCCAGGGCGACGTCGTCTACCTGACGAACGCCGAGCCCGGCTCCTATGCCGCCCGCTTCCTCGCCGAGCACGGCCCCTGTGCCGTCGGCATGGGCTGGCGGATGGTCGATCCTGCCTTCGCTCACGCCCGCGCGCTCCGCCTCGGCGCCGAGGCCGCCCCGCGTGACCGTGGCGCGCTGGCGCTCGACGCCCCGGCGATCGCCGGCATCGGCGGCTCGGTGATCTACTTCCTGCCGCAGGACGGCGACGGGTGGATGGCGGAGTTCGAGCCCATTCCCGGCGCCGATTCCGCCCCCGCCGGCGCCGGCCTCACCTATATCGACCACCTCACCCACAACGTCGTGCGCGGCCGCATGGACGTCTGGGCGGACTTCTACCGCCGCCTGTTCAACTTCCGCGACATCCGCTTCTTCAACATCGAGGGCAAGCTGACCGGCCTCGTGTCGCGGGCGATGACGAGCCCGTGCGGCAAGATCCGCATCCCGATCAACGAGTCCATCGACGACCGCAGCCAGATCGAGGAGTTCCTGACCCTCTATCGCGGCGAGGGCATCCAGCACGTCGCCTGCGGCTGTCGCGACATCACCGCCACGGTCGCGGCGCTGCGCGCGTCGGGCCTGCCGTTCATGCCGTCCCCGCCCGCCACCTATTACGACAAGGTCGATGCGCGCCTCCCCGGCCACGGCGAGCCGCTGGAGAAACTCGCCGCGCTCGGCATCCTCATCGACGGCGAGGCGGTGGAGGGCGGCGGCCGCACGCCGGTGCTCCTGCAGATCTTCTCCGGCACGGTGCTCGGGCCGATCTTCTTCGAGTTCATCGAGCGCAAGGGTGACGACGGCTTCGGCGAGGGCAACTTCCGCGCCCTGTTCGAATCGATCGAGGAAGACCAGATCCGCCGCGGCGTCCTCGACGCGGCCTGAAGCGGCGAGAGGCGAGGGCGCCGCGCCCTCCCGCCCTCAGGGGATCGCGCCGATGACGCCCTCGATCAGCCAGTCGGTGCGCTGCAGCTCGTCGGCATAGGGCGTCAGCGTCGTGCCGGCGGGCACCACCACCTTGCCGGTGTTGTCGCGGATCGGCCCGACGAAGATCGCCGCGTTCTCCCGCATCGCCGCCATCGCCACGGTGGCGGCGGCGATCGCTTCCGCGTTGGCGCCGGCGCCGAACGGGCTCGAACGGACATAGTCCTTGTCGTAGCCGCCGGTGAGGAAGTTCGGCAGCGGCCGCCCGCCCATCACCGCCTCGGTGAAGCCGCGGAACATCGGCGTCCAGTGATAGTCGGCGCCGGTGATGTAGCCCATCGGCGCGAGCGCGTTCTGGTCGAACGCGTGGCCGCACACCTTCACGCCGCGGTGCTCCGCCGTCTCGATGGCGATGCGCGGCGCGTCGAGGTGGCTGCCGATGACGTCGCAGCCGGCGTCGACGAGCGCGTTCACCGCCGCCGCGTCGTGCACCGCATCCTCCCAGCCGCCGGTGAAGATCACGCGGAGCGTCGCGTCCGGGTTGGTCTGGCGGATGCCGAGCATGAACGAATTGATGTTGAGCAGCACCGGCGAAAACCCCATGCCGGCGACGAAGCCGATCTGGTTCGTCGTCGTGCACAGCCCCGCCGCGACGCCGTTGACATAGTGGCCCTGGTTGATCAGCGCGTTCTGGCTGCCGACGTTGGCCGGAAAGTCCGCCTTGCCGAGAGCCGTCGCCTGCCGGAACAGCACCTGCGGGTGCTTCCTCGCCGCCGCCAGCAGGAACGGGTCGTGGTCGAACGAGGTCGAGACGACGAGCCCCGCCCCCTCGGCGACGAGGCCGTCGAGGGCCGCGGCGTAGGCGCGCGTCTCGGCGTCGTCGCCGCCGTCGGCATAGTCGGTGCTCTCCGGCAGGTAGCCGGCGTGGACGACGCGCACCCCCGGCACGCCGCGCAGCGCCCCCGCGGCTCTCAGGAAGCTCTCGTTCCAGCCCCAGTCCTTCTGCGGCCCGATGTAGACGAAGCCGGCGGTCAGGCGAGGAGCAGGGCCGGCAGCGCGGGCCGCCGCGGAGGGCAAAGCGGTTGCGGCGAGGGCCGCGGCGCCCGCCCGGCCCATCAGGGTCAGCGCATCGCGCCGCGTCGGATCGAAGAGTGCCATGCCGCCCCCGCCGCGGCCCTCACAGGCCGCTTCGTGTAACCCCGGCGGCGATCCTACACGAAAGCGGGGCCCGCGATGGCGCTCCCGCGCGGATCCGCGGCACCGTCGAGGTGGAACCAGCCTACGTCTCGCTCGCCTCCGCATACTCCGCCATCAGCCGGCCGAACTCCTCCATCGGCGGGAAGCCCTCGAAGCGGTGGCGGGCGGGCGTCTCGGCCCACGGCAGCTTCTCCTTCGTCATCGTCTCGATGAACGGCACGAACCAGTCGTGGTCGTCGAGCAGCGTCGGCCGCACGTTGACGAAACCGTCGTAGCCTTCGACGCGGGTGAACATCCACGTCATGCAATGTGGGCAGCAGAAGTGATGCAGCTCCGCCCCGTGCGCCCCGCCGATGACGGGGCTGCCCTCCGTCACGCGGAAGCCGTCCGCCGGCATGATCGCCGTCAGCGAGAAGGCGCTGCTGCTCATCGTCTGGCAGCCGCGGCAGTGGCAGGCGGCGGTGATCAGCGGCGGCGCGGATATTTCGATGCGGACCTGCCCGCACCGGCAGGCCCCTGCGAGTGGCAGCCTCGTTGGCTTCATTCCGTGCCTCCCGTTCGGGCCGCGGCTACCCGTCGAGCCGCGGCGCGTAGGCCGCCGGCGACAGGGTCACGGGCCGGCCTTCCAGCGACAGCGTCGTCGTCCGCGGGGCGGTGGCGGCGATCAGCTTGCCGCGCCGGATCACGGCGATGCGCGGCGGCTTCAGGCGGATCGCCTCGATCGGGTCGCGGGCGTCGAGCAGCACGAAGTCGGCGTTGCAGCCGGCCTCGAGCCCGTAACCCTCGAGGCCGAAGATCGTTGCCGGCGCGGTCGTGACGCTCTCGAAGCAGCCGCGCATGCCGTCGAGGCTCGTCAGCTGCGCGACGTGCAGCCCCATGTGGGCGACCTCCAGCATGTCGGCCTGGCCGAGCGAGTACCAGGGGTCCATCACGCAGTCGTGGCCGAAGGCGACGGTGAGGCCGGCGGCCTTCAGCTCCGGCACCCGCGTCATGCCGCGGCGCTTCGGGTAGGTGTCGTGGCGGCCCTGGATGGTGATGTTGATGAGCGGGTTGGAGATCACCCGCATGTTCGCCTCGGCCATCAGGGCGATGAGCTTGGAGGCGTAGTAGTTGTCGAAGGAGTGCATGGAGGTGAGGTGCGAGCCGGTGACGCGTCCCTGCATCCCGAGCCGCACTGTCTCCGCCGTCAGCGCCTCGATGTGGCGCGACCACGGATCGTCGCTCTCGTCGCAGTGCATGTCGACGAGCAGCCCGCGCTTCTCGGCGATTTCGCAGAGCGCCCGCACCGAGGCGGCGCCGTCGGCCATCGTCCGCTCGAAGTGCGGAATGCCGCCGACCACGTCGACGCCGAGGTCCAGCGCCCGCTCGAGGTTCTGGACCGCCGTCGGCGAGCGGTAGTAGCCGTCCTGCGGGAAGGCGACGAGCTGCAGGTCGAGATAGGGGGCGACGCGCTTCTTCGCTTCGAGGAGCGCCTCGACGGCGAGCAGCCGGTCGTCGCAGACGTCGACGTGGGTGCGCACGGCGAGCAGGCCTTGCGAGACCGCGAGGTCGCAGTAGCGCAGCGCCCGCTCCAGCACCGCCTCCTGGGTCAGGATCGGCTTCAACTCGCCCCACAGCGCGATGCCTTCCAGCAGCGTGCCGGAGGTGTTCAGCCGCGGCAGGCCGAGCGACAGCGTCGCGTCCATGTGGAAGTGGATGTCGATGAAGGGCGGCGTGACGAGCCGGCCGGTGGCGTCGATCTCGCGGGCGGCCTGCGCGCCGAGCGCCGGACCGGTCTCGACGATCTTGCCGTCCTTCACCGCGATGTCGATGCCGGTGCGCCCGTCGGGCAGGTTGGCGCGGCGGACGATCAGGTCGAGCATGGACAACTCCTCGAGGGGCGCATCGGCAGGGGGCGCATCAGCGCTGCGCCTTCACAGGTTTCGGCAGCGTCACCGCTGCCCTTTCACATACGGGATCATCAGCGCCTTCGGCACGGCGGCGCGGCGGGAGACGACGACGAGCGCGACGATCGACAGGATGTAGGGGAGCATCAGGAAGATCTGGTGCGGGATCGCCCCGCCCATCGCCTGCTGCAGCCGCACCTGGAAGGCGTCGAAGGCGCCGAACAGGATGGCGCCGATGACCGCCTTGCCGGGCATCCACGAGCCGAACACGACGAGCGCCAGCGCGATCCAGCCGCGGCCGGCGATCATCTCGAAGAAGAAGGCGTTGAAGGCCGACATCGTCAGGAAGGCGCCACCGATCGCCATGATCGCCGAGCCGGCGACGACGGCGAGGATGCGCACCCGCGTCGGGTCGATGCCCTGCGCGTCCGCCGCCGCCGGGTTCTCGCCGACGGCCCGGACTGCGAGCCCCGCCGGCGTCTTCCACAGCACATAGGCGACGAGGCCGGCGAGGGCGAAGGCGAGGAAGGTCAGCGCCGTCTGGCCGGCGAGGATCGGCCCGACGAACGGGATGGCGTCGAGCCACGCCCAGCCGACCGGCTGGAACGGCTCGATCCGCGGCGGCGACGACACGTCCGGCAGCACCATCCGGTAGAGGAAGTAGCTGCCCGAGGAGGCGAACAGCGTGATGCCGATGCCGGTGACGTGCTGGGAGCGCCCGAGCACCACGGTGAGGAGCGCGTGGAGCAGCCCGAGCGCGGCGCCGACGAGCGCCGCCACCGCGACGCCGGTCCACAGGTCCGCGCCGAAATAGACGCTCATCCAGCCGGCCATGGCGCCGGCCGTCATGATCCCCTCGATGCCGAGGTTGAGCACGCCCGCCCGCTCGCAGACGAGCTCGCCGAGGACGCCGAAGATCAGCGGCGTCGCGATGCGGAGCGCCGCAATCCAGAAGGCGACCGTCGCCAGCATGTCGAGGGCCTCGATCATGCCCGCCCTCCCGCGGCCGGCCGTCCGCGCCAGCCGACCTTCCACTGCAGGAACAGCTGACCGACCAGCATCGTCAGCAGCGACAGCGCGACGATGAGGTTGGCGATGTAGCTCGACACCCCGAGCGTGCGCCCCATCGTGTCGGCGCCGACGAAGACGCCGGCCATGAACACCGCCGCGACGACCACGCCGAGCGGGTGCAGCATCGCGAGCATGGCCACGACGATGCCGGTGTAGCCGAAGCCAGGCGACAGGTCCTGGGTGAGGTTGCCCTTCAGCCCCGCCACTTCCGACACGCCGGCGAGCCCGGCGAGCGCCCCGGAGAGGATCGCCACGCACACGAAGGTGGCGTTCACCCGGATGCCGGCGAAGCGCGCCGCCGCCGGGTTGAGGCCGACGGCGCGAGCCTCGAAGCCGGAGACGGTGAAGCGGTCGAAGGCCCACACCAGCACCGCCGCGGCGAGCGCCGCGATGAGCCCGGCGTGCAGCCGTGTCTGGCTGACGAGCCGCGGCAGCTCGGCCTCCGGCAGCACCGGCGCCGACTGCGGCCAGCCGCCGCCCATCGGGTCCTTCAGCGCCCCGTCGAGCATCATCGAGACGAACAGGATGACGATGAAGTTCGAGAGCAGCGTCGTCACCACCTCGTCGACACCGAAGCGGGTCTTGAGCAGCGTCGGCACCAGCATCATCACCGCGCCCGCCGCCGCGCCGCAGACGGCGACGAGCGGGATCAGCAGCACCGGCGGCAGCGTTACGGCGCCGGCGCCGATCGCTACCGTCGCCAGCGCCCCGGCATAGAGCTGCCCCTCGGCGCCGATGTTCCAGAGCCTTGCCCGGAAGGCGACGGCGGCGGCGAGCCCGGTGAAGATGAGCGGCGTCGCCCGCGTCAGCGTCTCGGTCAAGGCATAGACCGACCCCGCCGCCCCCTGCGCCATCAGCACGAAGGCCGTCCCGACCGGCACCCCGGCGAAGGCGAGCGGCACGGCGGCGAGCAGCAGCGCCGCCACGACCGCCGCCACCGGCACCCCGATAGCGAGGAAAGGCGGAACGCGGGTCCGCGGCTCCAGGCGGATCATGCCACCACCTCCTGTCCCGCCATCATCAGCCCGATGCGGCGGACGTCGAGGCCTTGGTTCTCGCCGGCCTCGGTCAGGCGGCCGTGGAAGAGCACGACCACGCGGTCGGACAGCGCCAGCAACTCGTCGAGGTCCTCGGAGATCAGCAGCACCGCCGCGCCGCGGGCCCGCGCCTCGATCAGGCGGGCGTGCACGGCGCCCGTCGCGCCGACGTCGAGGCCGCGCGTCGGCTGGGCGGCGAGCACCAGCTTCGGCTCGGGGCCGAGGGCGCGGGCGAGCACCAGCTTCTGCATGTTGCCGCCCGACAGGAGCCGTACCCGCGCCGTCGGGCCGGGGCAGCGCACGTCGTAGGCGGCGATCGCCTCCGCCGCCCGGCGGCGGATGGCGCGGAACTGCAGGAGCCCGCGCCGCTGCGTCGCCGGCCCGCGGAGATCCTCCAGCACGAGGTTCTCCTCGACGCTCATGTCGCCGACGACGCCGTCGCGGTGGCGGTCCTCGGGAATGCGGCCGATGCCGGCGGCGAGCGCGGCGCGCGGATCGGGGCGGAGCGCCACGCCGTCGACGCGGATCGTCCCGGCCGACGGGGCCACGAGGCCGGAGAGGGCGGCGGCGAGCGCCTCCTGACCGTTACCGGAGACGCCGGCGACGCCGACGATCTCGCCGGCGCGCACGGTGAGGCTGGCGCCCGCGAGGCCGCCGCGGCCGCTGCGGCCGGGCACGTCGAGGCCGGCGATCTCCAGCACCGGCCGCCCCGGCGTTCCCGGCGGGCGGGACGGCGGCGCCACCGGCCGGCCGACCATCGCCTCGGCGAGGCCCGCCCGGTCGAGGCCGCGGTTCGCCGCCTCGTAGACCTTGCGGCCCTGGCGCAGCACGGCGACGCGGTCGGCCACCGCCAGCACCTCGCCGAGCTTATGGCTGATGAAGATCACCGCGAGGCCCTTGCCCGTCAGCACCTTCAGCGTCGCGAACAGGCCCTCCGCCTCCTGCGGTGTCAGCACGGCCGTCGGCTCGTCGAGCACGAGGATGCGGGCGTCGCGGTAGAGGGCCTTCAGGATCTCCACCCGCTGCCGCTCGCCGACCGAGAGGCTGCCGGCGCGGGCGTCGAGGTCGACGGTGAGCCCGCATTCCGCCATCAGCCGCGCGAGCTTCGCCCGCGCCCCGCGCCGGTCGCGGACGGGCCGCCACAGCGGCTCGGTGCCGAGCGTCACGTTGTCGAGCACGGTCAGGGCATCGGCGAGGGTGAAGTGCTGGTGCACCATGCCGATGCCCGCGGCGATCGCCGCCTTCGGCGAGCCCGGCGGCAGGGTCGCCATCGCGCCGTCCGCCCCCGCCACCCGCACCTCGCCCTCGTCGGCGACATAGTGGCCGAACAGGATCGACATCAGCGTCGTCTTGCCGGCGCCGTTCTCGCCGAGCAGCGCCAGCACCTCGCCGCGGGCGAGATCGAGCGAGATCGCGTCATTGGCGATGAGGGGGCCGAAGCGCTTCGTCACCTTGTCGATGGCGAGAACGGGGGCGGGGCCCGGCGCTGTCATTGCTGTGCCCCCGGAGCGGGTGCGGGCGCGGCGGCCCGCGGCTCGTCGCGCCGGTGCAGCAGCGCCGCCGCCGCGGCGATCAGCGCGAAGGCCGCCGGCACCAGCAGGCTGCCCGCGACGGCGGTGAGCAGCACCGCCTCGTCGACGTCCACCGTCGTCGCGCTGCCGTTGCCGCCGCCGATCCGCCACGACAGCACCGCCGAGGCGAAGGCGATGCCGAGGCCGCAGCCGATCATCCGCATCAAATTGAGGAGGCCGCCGGCCGAGCCGGTGAGGTGCTCCGGCGCCGCCTTCAAGGTGAGGTTGTTGTTGGGGGCGATGAAGAGGCCGAGCGAGGCGCCGAACACCGCGAGCGCCGTGAGCCGGACGGCGAGGTCGAAGCCGCCGGGGGCGATCGCCGAGGCGAGGACCAGGATCGCCGCGGCCGCCGTCGTCATCGCCACCACGAGCGTCCGCCGCTCGCCGAAGCGGGTGCCGACGCGGCCGCTGAACGGTGCCACCAGGGCGAGCGCGAGCGGAATGACGACGAGGCGCAGCCCCGCCTCGAGCGGCGAGGCGCCGAAGCCGCGGACGAGCGCGAACGACATCAGGAAGAACATGCCGTAGAGCACGGCATAGGCCGAGGCCGTCGCCACCATGCCGCCGGCGAAGGCGGGGGTGCGGACGAGCTCGAGCTTGATCAGCGGGTGGGTGGCCCGCCGCTCGCGCCAGACGAACGCCGCGAGCAGCACGGGAACCGCAACCGCGCAGCCGAGAAAGGCGGCCGAACCGAGCCCCCAGCGGTCGGCCTGTGTAATGGCGAGGAGCAACGCCGCGAGCGCGGGAATGAGCAGCAGCGCCCCCCAGCCGTCGAGCCCGCCCTCGCCCGGCGGCCCGGACTTCGGCACCACCAGATAGGCCGCGACCGCGCCGGCGGCGGCGATCGGTACCCCCACCCAGAACACCGCCCGCCAGCCGAAGAGGTCGAGCAAGAGGCCGCCGAGCACCGGGCCGAGGCAGACGCCGATCGCCTGGGCAGCGGCGAACACCCCCATCGCCGTCGCCCGCCGCTCGGGCCCGGCGCTGCGCACCAGGATGACGATGCTGTTCGCCCCGGCGAGCGCGCCGGAGATGCCGAGCAGGAGCCGGCAGGCGATCAGCGTCTCGAGGTTCGGCGCGAGCGCGCAGCCGGCCGAGCCGATGGCGAAGAGGGCGAAGCCGAGGATGTAGAGGATCTTCCGCCCGGCGATGTCGGCGAGCCGGGCGAAGATCGGCAGCGCCGCCGCGAAGGCGAGCTGGTAGCCGATGGCGACCCAGCTCACGGTCCCTAGCCGCGCCTCGAAGGCGCGCTCCAGTGTCGGCAAGGCGAGCTGCACGATGCTCGCGTCGAGCTGTCCGAGGAAGGCGCCGATGCACGTCGTGCCGACCACGTACCACGGCCACCGCTCCGAGGCGGTGAGGGCGGGCAGGGGGGCGGGTTCCCACCGCGCGATGCGCTCGGGCCATGCGGTAGCGGTCACGTCGGACCTTTGATCCTGGCTGGACAACGACGTCTCCGCCGGGGAGGTACTAGTGGCAAGCACGGGCGGAACGCCCGGTTCGTGCGCCTCAGGCAGCGGCTTGCCGATCGGCTCGCAGGGTGGGGATGCCGGAGACGTCGACCTCGCGCTCCGCCTTGTGGACATCGTAGTCGGCCTGCAGACGGACCCAGAGGCCGGCGCTCCCGCCGACGAGTTTGGCGAGCCGCACCGCGACCGTCGGCGAAACCGGCTGCCGTTCGTTGAGGATGTCGTAGAGCGTCTGCCGGGAGATGCCGAGAAGCCGGGCGATCTCCGCCTTGCTGCGGCCGAGCCCGGGAAGGACGTCCTCGCGCAGGATCTCGCCTGGATGGGCCGGCTCGATCGAAGGGTGCCTCAGCGTCTCAGCCGCCATGATAGTCCTCCAGATCGAGTTCGACGGCGTCCTGGCCGTCCCACCCGAACGTCAGCCGCCAATTGCGCGACACGATCAAGGCGTAGCGCGCCGCCTGATCGCCGCGGTCTTGCCACCCTCCCCTTGAGGGGGAGGGTCGACGCACCGGAGGCGCGGCGGGGTTGGGTGACCCGCCGGCGGCGAGCCCGCGGAACGACTCGTCTCGCGCCTGCCGGCGCAGTCACCCCATCCCGGCGGCTCCGCCGCCGACCTTCCCCCTTGAGGGGAAGGTCGGACTTCGTCCGATGTCGGGCTCTCCCACCCCTCACATCGTCGGCTTCGGCTCGCTGTCGTTGATGTTCACGCGGAACAGGCCGCTCTTGATCTCGTTGAACTGCGCGTCGACCTTCGCGGCGATCTCCGGCGAAACGATCTTTTCATCGAACACCAGCGAGCCGCCGCCGTACTGGACGAAGGAATACTTGCCGTAGTCCTCGGCCTCGAACTCGCCGTCGAGCACCGCCTTCACCGCCCGGTCGATGGTCGGCTCCATGTGCCAGAGCGCCGAGGCGATCACCGTGCCGGGATAGTCGGGCGCCGTGTCGATGACGTTGCCGATGGCGTAGACGCCCCGCTCCTTGGCGGCGTCGGAGACGCCGAAGCGCTCCGCGTACATGACGTCCGCGCCCTTGTCGATCATCGCGAAGGCGGCTTCCTTGGCCTTCGGCGGGTCGTACCAGGAGTTGATGAAGGTCACCATGAACTTGGCGTCCGGGTTCACCGACAGTGCGCCCTCCATGAAGGCATTCATCAGCCGGTTGACTTCCGGGATCGGATAGCCGCCGACCATGCCGATGACGTTCGACTTCGTGGTGGCACCGGCGATCATGCCGGTGAGGTAGGACGGCTCCTGGATGAAGTTGTCGAACACCGAGAAGTTCGGCTCCGACGGGCCGAACGACGAGCCCATCAGGAAGGCGGTGTTCGGAAAGTCCGCCGCCACCTTGCGGGCGGCGCGCTCGACGCCGAACACCTCGCCGACGACGAGGTTCGCACCCTCGCTCGCATACTGGCGCATGACGCGCTCGTAGTCGGTGTTCGCGACGTTCTCCGAGAACGTGTAGGTGACGTCGCCGCGCGCCTCGGCCTCCTTCAGCGCCTGGTGGATGCGGCTCACCCACTGCTGCTCGACCGGCACCGTGTAGATCGCCGCCACCTTGATCGGCTTCTCGGCCGCCTCAGCCGGGGCGCCGGCAACGGCCACCGCCGCGAGGAGGCCCGCCGCCATCAGCGCGGCGCGGCGGGTCAGTCCGGTCAGCTTTGACGTCATGTCGGAACGCTCCCCAATCTCCGGCCGCCCGGCGGCCGCTCCCAAATCCCACCGGCCGCCCTCGGGGGCGGCCGCGTCGCCTGCCGCGAGCCTAGCCGAGAGCCGCCGCGGCGCGAAGGCCGCATCGTCGCAAGTTCCGGGCCGGCCGGTCGGCCGGACCGGGCTTGTCCACAGGGGCGCTTCCCCACCGGCGCTCACCACCTCGTGTCGGGACGCGACCGGCAAACGGGGAGACACTGGTGGCGGTCGCCCGGCCCCTGCGGCCCCCGCGCCGCCGCCGGCATGACGGTGCGGGGCCGCGGGGCGACGCGACGGCTCCTCCCGGAACTCGGCCCGGCCGCCCGCACGGTACGACCGGGCCGCCTTTTTTTGTGGCGCGCCTGCCCTTTGCGGGTGCAGAACGACCGCAATCACGCCCGAGATCGAGCCGCGCCGGTGCCACTCGCCCGGCGGCCGCCGCCGCGAGGAAGTCCGATGACCCATACCGACGTTCTGGCCGCCTGCGGCCTCGACGCCGCCGCCCTCGCCGGCGGCACCCTCACCGTCCGTTCGCCGGTCGACGGCGCCGTCCTCGCCAATCTGAAGGAGCACACCGCCGGCGAGGTCGAGGCGGTGATCGCCGCCGCCGCGGCCGCCTTCCCCGCCTGGCGCGACACGCCGGCGCCGCGCCGCGGCGAGCTCGTCCGCCTGCTCGGCGAGGAGCTCCGCGCCTCGAAGGCCGAGCTCGGCCGCCTCGTCTCGCTGGAGGCCGGCAAGATCCTCCAGGAGGGTCTCGGCGAGGTGCAGGAGATGATCGACATCTGCGACCTCGCGGTCGGGCTGTCGCGCCAGCTGCATGGCCTCACCATCGCCTCCGAGCGGCCGGGCCACACGATGCGCGAAACCTGGCACCCGATGGGGCCGTGCGCGATCATCACCGCCTTCAACTTCCCTGTCGCCGTCTGGGCGTGGAACGCGGCGCTCGCCCTCGTCTGCGGCGACCCGGTGATCTGGAAGCCGTCGGAGAAGACGCCGCTGACGGCGCTCGCCACCATGACGATCTTCGAGCGGGCGCTCGCCCGCTTCGGCGACGCCCCGGCGGGCCTTGCCGGCATCGTCATCGGCGGCCGCGCCGTCGGCGAGGCTCTCGTCGAAAGCCCGAAGGTGCCGATCGTCTCGGCCACCGGCTCCACCCGCATGGGCCGCATGGTCGGCCCGAAGGTCGCGGAGCGCTTCGGCCGCTCGATCCTCGAGCTCGGCGGCAACAACGCGATGATCGTCGCCCCCTCCGCCGACCTCGAGATGGCGGTCAGGGCAATCGTCTTCTCCGCCGTCGGCACCTGCGGCCAGCGCTGCACGTCGCTGCGACGCCTCATCGTCCACGAGAGCGTCGCGGACGGCCTCGTGCAGCGCCTCGCGAGCGCCTACGCCGGCCTGCCGGTCGGCAGCCCGCTCGAGGCCGGCACCCTCGTCGGGCCGCTGGTCGACCGCGCCGCCTTCGAGGGCATGGAGCGCGCGCTCGAGGCCGCCCGCGCCGACGGCGGCACGGTCCACGGCGGCGGCCGCGTCCTCGCCGACCGCTTCCCCGAGGCGTTCTACGTCCGCCCCGCCATCGTCGAGATGCCCGGCCAGACCGACATCGTCCGCCACGAGACCTTCGCGCCGATCCTCTACGTGCTGCGCTACCGCGACCTCGGCGAGGCGATCGCGCTCCAGAACGGCGTCCCGCAGGGCCTGTCGTCCTGCATCTTCTCGACAGACGTGCGCGAGACGGAGACGTTCCTGTCGGCCGCCGGCTCCGACTGCGGCATCGCCAACGTCAACATCGGCCCCTCCGGCGCGGAGATCGGCGGCGCCTTCGGCGGCGAGAAGGAGACCGGCGGCGGCCGCGAGTCCGGCTCGGACGCCTGGAAGGGTTACATGCGCCGCCAGACGGCGACGGTGAACTACTCCCGCGCCCTGCCGCTCGCCCAGGGCATCAAGTTCGACATCTGAGGCCCTAAGCCACCCTCCTCTCGGGCGAGCCCGGACGATCGTCTCGTCCGGGGACGCCCGCGAGCGTCTTGCCGCGGGTTCCACCGGAGCCAAAGCGCCATTGGTGCAACCCTTGCGCGCGCGCGATTGCACCACGTCGCGCCGGCGTTGTCACGACGCACGGCTGCAACGCTGCTTCTCATGCGCGAAGATTGCAGCCGCCGGTTCAAGTTCGCACCATCGTCCGACAGTCATACCGGATGATGCGTGCGAGTTTGGTCGAGATGGTCCCACAGCCTGGTGCTTCTTCCCCGCCGCCGCGGGCCATCATTTCCGCCACGGCGGCGAGCAAGTTCTTCCTCGACGGCAGCGTGGTCGCCTTTCGTCAGGTGACGATCGACGTGGCGGAACAGGAGATCCTCGTCATCGTCGGTCCGTCCGGGTGCGGCAAGACCACGTTCCTGCGCTGCATCGTCGGCCTCGAGACCCTGAGTTCCGGCACGCTGCTCGTCGACGGCGCGCCCGTGAACGGGCCCCCCGCGGGCGTCTCGATGGTCTTCCAGCACTTCGGGCTGCTGCCCTGGAAGACCGTGTGGGAGAACGCCGCCTTCGGCCTTGCGATGATCGACACCCCGAAGGCGGTCATCAAGGAGCGCGTCTCGCGCTACCTCGGTCTCGCCGGCCTTGCCGGCTTCGAGAACCACTATCCCTACCAGCTCTCCGGCGGCATGCAGCAGCGTGTCGGCCTCGTCCGCGCCCTCGCCATGAATCCGAAGGTGCTCCTGATGGACGAGCCCTTCGCTGCGCTCGACGCGCAGACGCGCGAGATCCTGCAGGAAGAGCTGATGGCCCTGATGGAGCGCCCGGAAGAGCGCAAGACCATGGTCTTCATCACGCACTCGATCGACGAGGCGATCCTCCTCGGCGACCGCATCGCGATCATGTCGTCGCGGCCCGGACGCATCAAGGAGATCATGACGATGCCGTTCGAGCGGCCGCGCGACGCGGAGGCGATCCGCCTCGACCCGCGCTTCGCCGAGATCCGCGCCCACATCTGGAACGAGCTCCGGCCGCCGCGCGTCGTCGGTGCGAACGAGGCCGCCTGATGACCGACGCCACCTCCACCGCGCCGATCAGCGTCGAGGCCGAGCGCGAGCAGGTCCGCCGGGCCGCCGCCCGCCGCCGCAACCGCGAGGCGATGCAGCTCGCCTTCGTGCGGATCGTCTCCCTCATCGTCGTCCTGACGGTCTGGCAGGTCGCCGGCGCGCAGATCAGCCCGATCCTGTTCACGACACCCTGGGCCATCGCCAAGGCGGCGGTCGTGATGATCGGCTCCGGCGAACTCTGGCAGTACCTCTGGCCGAGCCTGCTCACGGTGATCTACGGCCTGTCGGTGGCGGTCGTCGCCGGCGTGGCGCTCGGGCTGCTGCTCGCCCGCTATCGCCTCGTCGATGCCTCGCTCGACATGTACATCACCTTTCTCTACTCGACGCCGACGGTCGCGCTCGTGCCGCTCATCGTCCTGTGGGCGGGTTTCGAGACGCTGGCGAAGAGCATCATCCTCTTCCTCTTCGCGTTCTTCCCGATGGTGATCAACACCTACCAGGGCGTGAAGAACGTTGACAAGAAACTGATCGAGGTCGGCAAGGTCTTCCGCTGTTCCGAGCGGCGCCTGTGGTCGCAGATCATCATTCCCGGTGCCCTGCCGTTCATCGTCGTCGGCCTGCGCCTCGCCGTCGGCCGCGCGCTGATCGGCATGGTCATTGCCGACCTCTACACGGCGATCTCGGGCATCGGCTACCTGATCGTCCGCACGGCCTCGACCTACCAGATCGACAAGATGTTCGTGCCGGTCGTCACCCTCGGCCTGCTCGGCGTGCTGATGACGGCCCTGCTGCGCCTCGCCGAGCGCAAGGTCGCGCCCTGGACCGTCGCCAACAACGACTGACGGCGGCGCGCCGCCGACCCCCTCGACAACCAGAACCGCCTGACGGAGATCCCGCCATGAAGCGCTCGATCCATGCCTTGTCGATGTCTGCCCTAGCCTGCTCCACCCTCCTCGTGACGGCCGCGGCCGCCGTCGCCCAGGACGGTGCGCCGCCGATGCCGGCGGACTGCAAGGAAGTCCACAAGGTCCAGCTCTCGACCAGCGTCATCCCGCCCCGCACGGTCCACATCCCGCCCTACGTGGCGCGTGATCTCGGCCTGTTCGCCAAGCGCTGCATCGACGTCGAGATCGTCCAGTTCGACGGCGGCGGCTCGGCGACGGCGATGACGGCCCTGCAGCAGGGCCAGGTGATGGGGTCGCTGACCCACGTGCCGGTCGGGCGCGGCCTGCCGGCGCGGCAGCTCTGGGGCATGGCGCCGAAGCTGCCGCAGCACTACGCCGTCAGCGGCGCGGTGAAGACCCCCGCCGACCTCAAGGGCAAGCGCCTCGCCGCCACCGGCGGCGGCGTCGGCGGCTTCACCTGGACGATGGGCCGCGAGGTGCTCCTGCGCAACGGCATGACCGAGAACGACGTGCAGTGGATCCCCGGCACGCTCGCGAGTTCACTGCCGGCGATCGTCAACGGCCAGCTCGACGGCTGGCCGGCCCACGCCGAGTCGCTCTACATGGCCCAGAAGCAGAACCCCGAGGTCCACTCGCTGCTCGTCTTCGGCGACCTGCTGCCCGACTACATGTACAACGCCCAGGGTGCCTCGCTCGATTTCATCGAGAAGAACAAGGAGATCCTGCCCGACATCCTCGCCGCGCTGATCGAGGCCAACCGGACGATCTACACCGATCCGGACAAGGTGCTGCCGATCATGGTGAAGTACACCGAGCTGCCGGAGGATGCGGCGAAGTACTCCTACGACTTCCAGGTCGCCGACTGCACCTGGTCGGTCAACACCGGCTTCGACAAGGCCCGGACGGAATGGAGCATCCAGAACTCCAAGAACAACGGCGACCTCGAGAAGGACGTCGAGATCTCCTACGAGGACGTCGTCGACGACAGCTTCGCGAAGGCGGCGGTCGAAAAGCTCGGCGGCCCGATCGAGATCGGCGACTGCAAGCTCTGAACCAGGCCTGACGCCCCGCCGCCAGCGGCGGGGTCTCACCTCCAGCGCTCCGGCTGTGCCGCGCCTCGTGCGCGGCGCGACGGCCCCCACGCGCCCCCACCTCCCCTGTTCCAGACCTGACGGAGCCGCGTCCCATGAAGCGCAAGCTGATCAAGTGCGGGTGGCTGATTTCCGAAGACCCCGCCGTCGGCACCCAGAAGGACGTGGAGGTACTCGTCGAGGGTGACCGCATCGCCGCCGTCGGCCGCAACCTCGCGGCGGCCGACGCAGAGGCAGTGGACGCCTCCGGCATGATCGTCATGCCGGGCCTCATCAACGCCCACATGCACACCTGGGAATACGGCCTGCGCGGCGCCGGCGGGCAGTGGATCAGCGCCGACTACCACCGCAACATGCACGGCAACATGGCGACCCGCTACCAGGCGGAGGACGTCTATCTCGGCAACCTCGTCGGCGCTCTCGACCAGATCAACTCCGGCGTCACCACCCTCTTCGACTGGTGCCACATCCTGCGCGACCTCGAGATGGCGAACCGCGCCATCGACGCCCTGGAAGAGAGCGGCATCCGCGCCGTGTTCGGCCACGGCACCGCCAAGCCGCCGCCGAAGGAGGGGGCGAAGCCCTACTCCGAGACCAACCACCCGCGCGAGCGTGTCGAGGCGCTGCGCAAGGGCCGCCTCGCCTCCGACGACCGCCTCGTCACCATGGCCATCGCCATGCTCGGCCCCGACCAGTGCGTCGAGAGCGTGCTGCTGCACGACTACCGCCTCGCCCGCGAGTTCGGCCTCCTGTCGACCTCGCACATCTTCGGCCCGCCGCAGCGGCGCGTCATCCCGAACGGCATCCGCATCCTCGCCGACCACGGCCTGCTCGGCCCGGACCACAACATCTGCCACGGCAACTTCATGAGCGACGAGGAACTCGACATCGTCCTCGATGCCGGTGCCTCGGTGACGCCGACCGTGCTCGTCGAGACGCGCGGCAAGGCCCCCCGGACCCTGACCACCCGGGCGCTCGCCCGCGGCGTCATCCCCTCGCTCGGCATCGACACGCCGCCGATGGTCAGCTGCGACATGTTCGACGAGATGCGCGCGGCGCTCTGGGAGGCCCGCCGGCTCGAATTCCTCGACAACGACGCGGCCGGCGGCGCGGAGCTGACCGAGGCGCCGATCGTGCCGAAGCAGGCGCTCGAATGGACGCTGAAGGGCGGCGCCATCGCGCTGCAGATGCAGGACAGGATCGGCTCGATCACGCCCGGCAAGAAGGCCGACATCATCGGTCTTCGCGCAAGCGACCTTAACCTCGCCCCCGTACACGACCCCGTCGCCACCGCCGTCCTCTACGCCCACGGCCACAACGTCGACTTCGTCCTCATCGACGGCGACTTCCGCAAGCGCGACGGCAAGCTCCTCTACGACGCGGCCCTGCTCGCGAAGAAGCAGGCGGCGCTCGCCGAATCCGGCACCCGCATCCGCCGTGAGGGTGGCTTCGTCCAGTAGCGGACCGGCAGCGCGACGCGGCCGCCGGCCCGCCTGGCGAGGCGGGCGGACGGTCCCGCGCCAGCAGGGTCGCGGCATGCAGCTCCCGCAGGCCTGCCGCGTCCACCGACCCCTCGCGTCGGCCCGGACCGATGTGCTAGCCATCGCTCGCCGCAACGCCGGCGCGAGACGCGCCCGTGCGCGTCCCGCCGACGCGGTGCGAGGTGAGCGATCCGACCATGACCCGACTGGACTTTCTCGTCCCGACCCGCCGCGCGCGGGTCGCCCGCCGCCGCGTCGCCGTCGGGTGCCACCGATGACTGCCGCCCCCCCTGCGTCGGACCAGCGCGTTCGCGCGCTCCTGCCGCGTTTCTTCGCCTACTACCGGCCGCACCGCGGGCTGTTCCTGCTCGACTTCGGCTGCGCGGTGCTCTCGGGGCTGCTCGAGCTCGGCTTCCCGATCGCCGTGAAGCTCTTCGTCGACCGGCTGCTGCCGAGCCAGGACTGGGCGCTCGTGGCGCTTGCCTCGGCGGGGCTGCTCCTCGTCTACCTCGTCAACTCCGGGCTGATGGCGATCGTCATCTACTGGGGGCACATGCTCGGCATCAACATCGAGACCGAGATGCGCCGCAAGGCGTTCGAGCACCTGCAGAAGCTCTCCTTCGCCTACTTCGACAACCAGAAGACCGGCCACCTCGTCGGCCGCCTGACGAAGGATCTCGAGGAGGTCGGCGAGGTCGCCCACCACGGCCCCGAGGACGTCTTCATCGCGGTGATGACCTTCGTCGGCGCGTTCATCCTGATGATGTTCGTCAGCGTGCCGCTCGCCCTCGTCACGGCGGCGGTCGTGCCGGTCATCGTCTGGGTGACGGCCCACTACGGCGGCCGCATGACCGCCAACTGGCGCACCCTGTTCAACCGCGTCGGCGCCTTCAACGCCCGCATCGAGGAGAACGTCGGCGGCATCCGCGTCGTCCAGGCCTTCGCCAACGAGGACCACGAGAAGCGCCTGTTCGCCACCGACAACGCCGCCTACCGCGCCACCAAGCTCGAGGCCTACAAGCTGATGGCGTTCACCAACGCCCTCAACTACGTCTCGCTGCGCCTCACCCAGATGGTGGTGATGGTGGCCGGCAGCTACTTCGTCCTCACCGGCCAGCTGACGGCCGGCGGCTTCGTCGGCTTCCTCTTGCTGGTCAACGTGTTCGTGCGGCCGATCGAGAAGATCAACTCGGTCATCGAGACGTACCCCAAGGGCATCGCCGGCTTCCGCCGCTATCTCGAGTTCCTCGACACCGAGCCGGACGTGGTCGACCGGCCGGGCGCCGTCGCGGTGCCGGGCCTGAAGGGCGACATCCGCTACGAAAACGTCTCCTTCGCCTACAAGGGCACCGCCCGGCCGGTGCTCTCCGGCATCGACCTTGCCATCCGCCCGGGCGAGACCGTCGCCTTCGTCGGCCCCTCCGGTGCCGGCAAGACGACGATCTGCTCGCTGCTGCCGCGCTTCTACGACGTCACCGGCGGCGCCATCACCATCGACGGCACCGACATCCGCGACATGACGCTCGCCTCGCTGCGCGGCCAGATCGGCATCGTCCAGCAGGACGTCTTCCTGTTCGGCGGCACCTTGCGCGAGAACATCGCCTACGGCCGCCTCGGGGCGAGCGAGGCGGAGATCCTCGAGGCCGCCCGCCGCGCCCATCTCGACGCCGTCATCGCGGCCCTGCCGAAGGGCCTCGACACCGTCATCGGCGAGCGCGGAGTGAAGCTCTCCGGCGGCCAGAAGCAGCGCCTCGCCATCGCCCGGATGTTCCTGAAGAACCCGCCGATCCTCATCCTCGACGAGGCGACGTCGGCCCTCGACACCGAGACCGAGCGGGCGATCCAGCAGTCGCTGGCCGAACTCGCCGAGGGCCGCACCACCCTCGTCATCGCCCACCGCCTCGCCACCATCCGCGACGCCGACCGCATCGTCGTCGTCGACGAGCGCGGCATCGTCGAACAGGGCCGCCACCGCGACCTCGTCACCGCCGGCGGCGTCTACCGCCGCCTCCACGACGCCCAGTACGGCGCCGGCAGCCTGTGAGCCGGCGTCGGGGTCTTCCGGCCGCGCCCGCCTTGCCCTAAGGAACGCGAACGGCGATTTGCCCGGACGCGGCGGGAACAGTTGATGAGCGTGTCGCGCTTCCTCCTCCGCGTTGTCCTGCCCGTGGTGGTGGTCCTCGCCGGCGCGATCGCCGTTGCCGTCTTCGTGCTCTTCGCGGCCGTGCGCGGCGCCAACGAGGCGGCCGTGGTCCGGGAGACGAACCTCGTCGCCACCGCCGCCCGCCAGCGTGTCGACGAGGTGATGCGCGAGCAGCGCAGCGTGGCGATCTGGGACGACAGCGTCCGCAACATTCAGCAGGTCTTCGACGGCACGTGGACGCACGTCAACTTCGGCGCCTGGATGTTCGACTACTTCGGCCACAACCTCACCTACATCCTCGATGCGGACGACCAGCCGGTCTACGGCTCGAGCGAGGGGATCCGCGTCGAGCCCCGCCAGTTCCGGCGCGTCAGCGAGGACGTCCGGCCGCTCGTCGCGCGCGTCCGCGCCCGCTCGGACGACCGCCTCGCCGCGCCGGTGGAGCCGGGCCGGGACCCGCCAGCCTTCGCCGCCGAAGCGGACGTCACCATCGTCGACGGCCACCCGTCCGTCGCGGCGGTGATGACGATCGTCCCGGAGGACGACGCGCTGAGGAACGGCGCCCGTCCCTACCTGCTCGTCAGCGTCAAGTATCTCGACCGCGCCTTCCTCGAATCCCTCGTGCGCGACTATCAGCTCGTCGGCGCCGCCTTCGAGAACCGCCCGCCGCTCGGCGGGGCGCGCGCCTCCGTGCCCCTCCCGGGCGCCGACGGGACGCCGCTCGCCTTCCTCGTCTGGAGCCCGGATCGCCCCGGCGCCCACATCCTCGCCGAGATCTCCGGCGGCTTCGCCCTCGCGGTGGCGGCGGTGGCGGCCCTGACGATCGCGGTGCTCGTCGGCCTCTGGCTGACGACCCGCCGCCTCCTCGCCAGCCGGGAGGAGGCGAGCCGCCTCGCCAGCCGGTCGGCGGCGCTCGCGAGCCACGACACCCTCACGGGCCTCGCCAACCGCGCCGTCCTCCTCGCCACGACCGACGCATGGCTCGCCCGCGCCAATCCCGGCGGCGGCGTCGCCCTGCACGCCATCGACCTCTTCGACTTCAAGGGGGTCAACGACCGCTTCGGCCACGCCGCCGGCGACGCCTACCTGCGCGAGATCGCGCTGAGGCTCACCGGCTTCGCGCCGGAGGGAGCGTGCGTCGCCCGTCTCGGCAGCGACGAGTTCGCCATCCTCGTCAACGGCGTTCCCTCGCCGGAGGACGCCGAGCTCCTCGCCGCCCGGCTGGTGGCGGCCCTGCGCGTGCCGGTGGAGGTGCGCGGCACCGAGCTGCCCGCCGCCGGCTCGGTCGGCACCGCCTACTCCTTCGATCCGGCCGTCGACGGCTCGGAGCTCTTCCGCCGCGCCGACGTGGCCCTGTTCGAGGCGAAGCAGGTGCCCGGTGGCGGCCGGCGCTGCTACGACGCGACGATGAGCGAGCGGGTGCGCCGCGAGCGGCAGCTGCGCGAGGACCTCGCCGCCGCCATCGCCGCCGACCGCATCGAGCTCGCCTACCAGCCGATCTTCGACCGTGCCGGCAGGATCGTCGCGGTGGAGGCGCTCGCCCGCTGGCGGCGCGGCGACGGGGTGAGCGTGCCGCCCGCCGAGTTCGTGCCGATCGCCGAGGCGAGCGGCACCATCGGCCTCCTCACCGACCGGGTGCTCGCGCGGGCGGCCCGTGACGCGGCCGCCTGGCCTGGCGTCCCGGTCTCCGTCAACGTTGCGCCGACCGACGCCGTCCATCCGGGCTTCGTCGACCGCGTGATGCGGGTGCTCGAAGGGGCGGGCCTGCCGCCCTCGCGCCTCGTCATCGAGGTGACGGAATCGGCCCTCGCGGCCGTCGGCGATCTGACGGCCACGCTCCTCGCCCTGCGCGCCCGCGGCGTCACCCTCGCCGTCGATGACTTCGGCGCCGGCTTCTCCAACCTCTCGCGCCTCGCCTCCCTGCCGGTCGACATCGTCAAGATCGACACCGCCCTCGTCGCCGCCGCCGGCTTTGCCGCGGCGGGCGCCGCCGGCGCTGGCGAGGACGTGCCGCCGGGAGGCTCGACCACGCCGATCGAGGATGCCGGCCTGCGCGCGGAGGGGCATCCAGCCGTCCGCAAGGTCGGCACCGGTCCGGCGGACGCCCTCATCCCGGCCCGCGCGGCCGCCGGGGAAGCCGCCGGCCGCAGGCCTGACGGCGCCATCCCGGTGCCTGCCGGGGTCCCCGGGGGCGCGGGTGCGGCCGCGGAGCGCCGCCGCGCGGCGGTCAAGGGCACCGCCCCGGCCCGGGCCGTGCTGTCGGCCGTCGTCGCGCTTGGCCGGGCCGTCGGCCTCACCGTGGTCTGCGAGGGCATCGAGCGGCCGGCCGAACGGGAAGCCGCCCTCGCGGCCGGCTGCGATCTCCTACAGGGCTACCTGCTGTCGCCGCCGCTCGCCGCCGCCGACGTCACCCGCCGGCTCGCCGAAGCGGCCGCCGACGACGGCCCCGCCGCGCCGGCCCAGGCGACGACCTGACCCTGCCGGCCGGGCAAGGCCGCCCGGCCTACGCCGCCCGGATTACGCCGCCCGGACCTGCGCGACGAAGCTGTCGAACAGCGACCTCAGCGCCACCGCCTGCTCGTCGAGGGCCGCGGCCGCCCGCGCCACTTCGGCGGAGACGAGGCCGGTCTGGTCGGCGGCGATGCGCACGCCGTCGATGTTAGACGAGACTTCCTGCGTTCCGCTCGCCGCCTGCTGGACGCTCGCGGCGATCTCGCCCGTCGCCGCGCCCTGTTCCTCGACGGAAGCGGCGATGGTGGTCGAAACGGCGTCGACGGTCTGGATCGTCGCGTCGATCGTGCCGATCGCCCGCACCACCGCCTCGGTCGCCACCTGAACGGCCGAGACCTGGGCGGAGATCTCGCCCGTCGCCCGGGCGGTCTCGTCGGCGAGGGCCTTCACCTCCGTGGCGACGACCGCGAAGCCCTTCCCCGCCTCGCCGGCCCGTGCCGCCTCGATGGTGGCGTTGAGCGCGAGGAGGTTCGTCTGGGAGGCGATGGTCTCGATCAGGTGGACCACCTCGCCGATCCTGTGGGCGCCCTCGGCGAGCCCGCGCACGAGTTCTGCCGTGCCGCTCGCCTGCTGGGTCGCCTCGCCGGCGATGGCGGCCGCCTTCGCCACCTGCGCGCCGATCTCGCGGATCGAGCCGGTGAGCTCCTCGGCGGCGGTGGCGACGGTCTGGACGTTCTGGGTCGCCTCCTCCGCCGCCGCGGCGACGGTGGCGGACTGGCGCGTCGTCTCCTCGGCGGTGGCGCTCATCGAGGCGGCGCTCTGCTTGAGCTGGGCGACGGCGGCGGCGAGATTGCGCACGACGGCCGACACCTGCCCGTCGAGGGCGGCCACCTTCTCCATGTTGGCGGCGCGCGCGGCGCGGGCCGCGGCCTCGGCCGCCACCTGTTCGGCGCGCAGCCGGTCCGCCTCCTCGCCCGTCGCCTTGAACACGGCGAGGGCTTCGGCCATCCGGCCGACCTCGTCCTGCCGGCCGAGCTCGGGCACCACCACCCCCTCCTCGCGGCGGGAGAGGCGCAGCATGGCCTCGGTCATCCGGCCGATCGGACCGATGACGCCGGCAAGCGCCGTCCACAGCGAGACGCCGAGGGCGCCGCAGCCGAGCAGCGCGGCCGCCGCCATCGCGAAGCCGGCGAGGCGGAAGGTTTCCTCCACCTCCTCGTAGACCGCCTTCGACACGTCCACCTGCAGGGTGATCAGGCGGCCGATCTCCTCGGAAATCGGGTCGATCGCCGGGTAGAGGCGGCCGACCACGAAGGCGTCGAGCCCGCCCGTGTCGCGGCGGCGGAGAATGTCGACGAGCACCGCCACCTCGCGGTCGGCGGCGGCCATCAGCCCTTCGGCGCTGTCGGCGAGGGCGCGCTCGTCAGCCTCCATGTAGGTGAGCTCGTAGGCCGACCAGAGCCCGGCGATGCGCGTCCGGGCGGCCTCGATGGCGCCGATGGCCGTCTCGGCCGGCACGTTGCCGTTCCTGACCTTGTGGGCGGCGTCGACGATGTCGACGGCATAGGCGTCGGCGATCGCCTTGAGGTCGGCGAGCGGCACGACCCGGTCGGCATAGACGGTGATGAGGCCGCGGTCGGCGGTCCGCGCGGCGAAGAAGCCAGACGCGCCGATCGCGACGAGGGCGGCGAACATCAGGCCGAGGGAGAGCAGCAGCTTCGAGCGGATGGACATGGACGTCTCGGGTGAGGGATTGGCCGGGGACATCCCCGCGGCCATCGCAGACGGCCGCAAGGCGTCAGCGCGGCCCCCGAAGCCGGGCCCCACCGCCCCGCGGCCTCCACGACCCCCGACCAAGCCCCCCGTCGCTTGCCCGAGCCTTGCGCGGGCGGGGGAGGGGGCAGGAGCGGACGGGCGGCGGCATCGGCGTCCGCAAGGGAGAGGGGCTCTGCGAGACGCCGCGCCTTGGCGAGAAGTCGATGAAGACCGTGCGCCTCGCGAAGCGCCCACGGATCAGAGAAGGCCCCTCCGAAGCCGCTCCAAAGCCCCTCCGGAGCCCCTCTCCGTCGTCATTCCCGGCCTTGTGCCGGGAACCCATGCGACAGCGGCCCCGCCCACGATGCCCCATCGGGGCATCGCGGTTGCCGAGGCGACTGGGTTCCCGGGACAAGCCCGGGAATGACCTCTCTGAGGGAGGAAGGCCCGGTGGTCCCCTCCGAAGCTCCTCCGGAGCCCCCCTCTCCGTAGTCATTCCCGGCCTTGTGCCGGGAACCCATGCGACAGCGGCCCCGCCCACGACGCTCCATCGGGGCATCGCGGTTGCCGAGGCGACTGGGTTCCCGGGACAAGCCCGGGAATGACCTCTCTGAGGGAGGAAGGCCCGGTGGTCCCCTCCAAAGCCCCTCCGGAGCCCTCTCCGTCGTCATTCC
>JAESFK010000057.1_pt1 | contig 142230 bp, 133 predicted proteins | sample 9269391 | NCBI WGS metagenome assembly JAESFK01 (sample SAMN14506231, study PRJNA617097) | algae metagenome | isolation source: Drouetiella hepatica UHER 2000/2452 and co-occurring heterotrophs from... | place: Slovakia: Slovak Paradise National Park, Hrabusice, Kosice Region | collected... | reverse complement strand
CGTCTTCGTTACCGTTGCCGGCAACCTGCGACTGCTCTTCCTCAACGACACCGCCTGCAAACGGCGTGCCGATCCTGGCAACATCGTCGCTGACATCGACCCTGAACGAACCGGTCACGCTGTCGCCATCGCTATCCCTGGCGGTGTAACCGAAGGTCAGCGACAGGCTGCTCTCGCCGTTCGTGCCATCACCGGCCGCGTGATCGAGCGGCTTGACCAGCGTGAACGTGTAGGCGCCGCTGTTGTCGTCTGAGAGAGCCGCATGGAAGACCACATTGGCACCATTGATCGCCGACGGCGCCGTCGGGCCGGTGTAGCCGACCAGCACGCCGTTGATCAGGACGGTCGAGACCGCAAGGCCAAGCGAGGTCAGCGCCGCGCCATTGGCGCCGGAAACCGCGACGGTGGTGTTGGTGAAGGCAACCGAACGGTCGCCATTGCCACCCAGGTCGCTGTCGGCGTTATCGGCACCCCAACGAATGTTCAGGGCGCCCGTGGCAACAGCCGTCAAGCCGTCATTCTCGTTATTGCCACCATTGACCGCCTCGTCTTCCACCGTGCCGCGGACCTCTTCGCCACGAACTGGTGCATCGTCGATGACGTTGACGGTAAACGTGCTGCTGCTCTTGTCGCCATCGCTGTCGGTGGCAGTGTAGTTGAAGGTCAGCGACAGGCTGTTCTCGCCATTGCTGCCATCGCCCGCCGCATGGTCGAGCGGCTTGACCAGCGTGAAGTCATAGCTGCCGTTGGCGGCATCCGAGACCGAGGCGAAGAACACGACGTTGCCCGAGCCTTCGCCGGTTACTGCTGTCGGAGCAATTTCGCCGGTGTAGCCGACCAGCACGCCGTTGATCAGGGTGGTGGAGACCGTCAGGCCAAGCGAGGTCAGCGCCGCGCCATTGGCGCCGGAAACGCCGACCGTGGTGTTGGTGAAGGCAACCGAACGGTCGTTGACACCGTCCAGATTGGCGCTGTCCGCACCCCAGTTGATGTTCAGCGACACGCCGGACACGGCGGCTGCAAAACCATCGGGCTCTTCATTGTTGCCGCCATTGACCGCTTCGTCTTCAACCGTCGAGCCAGTGCCCACATTGGCAACCGGTGCATCGTCGATGACGTTGACGGTAAACGTGCTGCTGCTGGTGTCGCCATCGCTGTCAGTAGCGGTGTAGTTGAAGGTCAACGAAAGGCTGTTCTCGCCGTTGCTGCCATCGCCGGCTGCATGGTCGAGCGGCTTGACCAGCGTGAAGTCATAGCTGCCGTTGGCCGCATCCGAGACCGAGGCGAAGAACACGACGTTGGATGAACCTTCGCCCGTAACGGCCGTCGGAGCAGTCTCGCCAGTATAGCCGACCAGAACGCCGTTGATCAGGACGGTCGAGACAGCAAGTCCAAGCGAGGTCAGCGCCGCGCCATTGGCGCCGGAAACGCCGACCGTGGTGTTGGTGAAGGCAACCGAACGGTCGTTGACACCGTCCAGATTGGCGTTATCCGCACCCCAGTTGATGTTCAGCGACACGCCGGACACGGCGGCTGCAAAACCGTCGGCCTCTTCGTTGTTGCCGCCATTGACCGCTTCGTCCTCGACCGTCGAGCCCGTGCCAGTGCTGGCAACCGGGCCGTCATCTCCAATATCAATCGATGCGTTGCCAATGACGGTGTCACCGTCCTTGTCGGTGACCGTGTAGGTAAACTGCAGGCGAAGGAGGTCGTCGGCGCCGCTCTGGCCCTGATCCGGATGATCAAGAGCCTGCAGTTGCTGGAACGTGAAAGCGCCGGTTGCCGTATCGGTCACAGTCAGGATGAACACGGCGGTACCGCCGGCAGTGCCGGTCAGCGTCAGGCCATCCGCCGAGACGGTGACGACGACGGCGACGCCGCCCGAGGTCAGCGCGGTCGCGATTCCCGTCTGCGTGGGCTCATCCATGTTCAGCGTGTTGACATAGGCAATCGACGCAATCTGGCCGGTATCGGCGCCGGGTACGAAACCGAAAACGCCGTTGATGATCTGGTTTTCGAACGTCCCATCGGCATTTGCCGTTTCCGAGACGAAGCTCAAAGCGGTGTCGGTGATGATCGGGGTGTCGTCGAACAGCAGACCGTTACCATCGCCGTTCGGATCACCAAATTCGGTGTTTGCCAGAAGCGCGGCCAAAGGACCGGCCTGCTCAGTGCTCTGCTGCAGCGAATCCTCGAAATCGCCGCCGGAGCTCTGCGGGCCGGAGTTTGTTGCCGAATAGGAGCCATCCGGGCCGGCAGCGACGTTGACGCCATCCTGCTCGAGAACGGCAAGAAGCACCTGCTGGGGAACCTCGACATCACCGATGATGAATGTCGGGATGCGAAGCGCACCGTTGATGATGGTCACTTCAGTGCCGTCCGCCTGCACCAAAATGAGATTGGCTCCATCGACGCGAATTTCATCGACGGTCACATCGGCCGGCAGACGCGCGATGTTGTTCTGATCCGGCACGATCTCCTTCGGCCGCGCGCTGACCACTGTTGCTTCGGCAGGCAGCCGGTCCGACTTGGCGGACGCGCCGTTATCCGTCGCCTGGGCCATTTCAAAATCAGCCGCTTGCTGGCCATCGGCCTGAAATTCTGACGAGAACTCGGTCACGGCCTGATCGGTATCGATTGCGGAAACATTCAGATCTTCAATAGACATAATAGCAAACCTCTCACTGAAACATGATCGCACTCAAATACCGGAGGCCCGCCGAACGCAATACTTCCTTAACTATGGAGACATATTCGGTTATGCACCTCCCCAAAAAAGGACAACACTTGGTTAACTTTAGCGCGAGGAAAAACACTGTAGAACAGCTGATGTCATCGGGCGGCCGGGCACCGCATCGCCTACCCCCGACAAGTCCCGGGCTGCGGAAGTTTTGAGCCGGACATGATTTGTTTGATCTGCAGACGGTGCTCCGCCACGAAGCGGTACACGATGGACCGGTCAGGTACCGGCCGGTCAATTCTTGACGGGAGCCGGTCCTGACATCCGTTCGAGCCTGCCATTGCTGACGATGTACGGCATCAGCTTGCGCTCGGCCTGACCGGACGCTGTCAGGCTGAACACGCCGGTGATGCCGGTAAAGCCGGCCTTCCGGGTCAGAAGCTCAGGTGTCAGGCCTTCTGGACCTTTAGCCCGGACGATACCGGATGCGAGTGCCACCGCATCATATCCATAGGCAGCCGCCGCCGACAGCGGACGGCCATAGCGCCGGTTGTAGCGCTCGGCGATCAAAGCGCGGTTTTCCCGGTCGACGGAAACAATCATCGCGCCCGTGACACCGGGAGCCGACAGCACGTCCTCGGGCCAGCCGCTGGTGCCGATGATCGCCATTTTTGGCGCCGCGCCGGATGTCTTCACGGCAGAAACCAATCCGGCAACAGTGCTGGTATTGCCAAGGACGAGGGCTGCATCGGCATTTTTGAACGCAGCCTGCGCACTCAACACGGCTTCGGACACGCCGGTGCTGCTGGCGGCATAGCGCGGCGCGGCCAGAACCGTGCCGCCCGCGGCACTGACGGCTGCGAGTATTCCGGCCTCATAGCCTGCGGGATAGTCCGACGGTACAAAGACGACAAACTTGCGGCGTCCACTTGCCGCGGCAGCCTTGACACCTGCAATTGCACTATCGACTTCATCGGAGGCAAAATTGAACACGCCGCCGGAAGCGCTCACCCGGCGGCTGACATTGATCAGCAATGGCCGCTGATCGGCTGGCATGGCAGCGATGGCAGATGTCACGTTGCTTGGCGCATAGCCGACGAGAACAACGGAACCGCGGGACTTGGCGGCGGCCGCTTCCGAAACGCCGGCTGTCGCGCCCTTGGATACATCGGCCACCCGGGCATGCACCATATCCTCGCCGAGTTCACCGATCGCAAGTGCCGCCCCATCGCGGACATCCCGCGCCTCGCCCATGACGTAGCCGGCCGGCGCTTTTGCCAGGATAAGCGTGATCTCGGCACCCTTGTCGCCGAAGGCTTCGGTAACGGACGTCGATGGCGGTGGCTTCAGATCGTTCTTTCCCTTGACGCCAGCAAGACTATCGACCTCGGACTGACAGGAGGCAAGGGCCAGGACGAGGCCAGAAGCCAGAACGAACCAGGAGAGACGGCCGCCGACGGACTTCTTCCAGAGCGACAGCGAACCCGACGGACCGGTCCGGCCATCGGAAACACGTCCAGATCGCACCTCAAGGCAATAGCACAAACGTCCGGCGCCCGGCACGATGCCGGTCACCCATGATCCACGCATTTTCAGCAAAGCTCTCTCCCCAACGCATGCACTCAAGTTTCGGTTTTGCCGATTGTCTTTTCCGCAGAATACAGCCGCCTGCGAGCAACGCCGCTGATTGATAGAACATTAAAAAATTCTTTCAATGTCTTTTCTTATTCGACGTTTTATTTTTATCCAAGATTATCCAAGCCTCCTCACCGTAATTTTATCGATCTGCCCTAATGTTTCTCCAACCGCCGGAGAACGTGGGCAAATGAAAAAGCAAATTAAGAACTATATCGTCGCTGCTTCTTTACTTATCGCTGCATTTCCGAGCCAATCCTTGGCAAATTCGACAATCGTAGTTGAAAACGGAAAAATTGAACAAAATTCTACTCATTTTCCCTCGCTATACTTGCTCCCCACAACGATCTTATATTCCGCCCTCGCGGTAAAGCAGCAGATCGCCACGCTCTATTTCGCACCGGCTGAAGTGCGCACAACAATCGTGGACGCCAACATCCGGACCGGCGCGATCCCAGCCAAACTGGCCGATCCCGCAGCCGTGCGTTCAAAGGAAACGAAAACCACCAGCCCAACCGCATCGAAAGCAGTGTTCGGCACCGTCGCTTTTCCGTTGAAACGCCTTGGCGCGCTCAAGAAGTTTGCACCGTCTTTCAGCCAGATCAAGGATGGTTCGGAGTGGAACTGCGCGGCAGGAAACTGCAACGCCGCGGCGCTTTCGATCAAAGCCTCCTCTTCCCGCGTCGCCACGGCTTCCCTGCGTGACAAGTTGAACGATATCAATGCAACGGTAAACGGGTCCATCCGTTATAGCAGCGACGCCGACACCTATAAGACGACGGATAACTGGGCCAAGCCCAGCGAGACGCTGAAGCGCCAGACCGGCGATTGCGAGGATTTCGCCATTCTGAAGATGGCAGCGCTACACGCCAGCGGCGTCAGCCTGGACGATATGGCCATCGTCGTTCTCTATGATCAGAAACGCCGCTTCTATCACGCCGTTCTCTCGGTTTCGGCCGGCGACAGATACTACATACTCGACAATATGCGCAACGCCGTCCTGACCGACGATCAGCTGGTGAACTATGTGCCGCTCTACTCGATCCTCAACGGGCGCGGCTATTTTCACGGCCTGCCGGTCTCGCGGTCCAAGCAGATGGCGGGCAATGTGCTGCCATTCGAAAAGGTGGCGCCCGGGGAGGGCGCGCCTCTCTAAATCCAGTGCGGACCGGACGGGTTTCCCGTTTCATGCTTTGATTTTACGTAAAGAGCCCGCCATCCGTTTAGGATGACGGGCTTGGCACCGACCATATACTGACCCTGAAAAGCCCCTCAATACAAAAAGTCAATAACGCTTTCGCTTTAAAATGCCGTTCCGGTTTCCGCCAAGGCAACAGCATCAGAAAATTAGCATCGCCTTAATAACAAGTCGAGTCACGTTTTTTGGAAATCTGAAAGGCGGCGTGAATGCTACGCTTACGGGTCAACGGTTGTCCCGGTGGCAAATGGAACAGCCGCCTGTTGGCGTCTTCAGTCCTGAAGTTTTGCGGCTGGGCCTGTTCGCAACAGAAAAAGCCGGTTGCGCGAGGGGATCCGCGCGTCTGTGCGTCAATCACGGCGCCCGCAGGCGAAATTGTGGGTATCAATCGGCTGAAAAATCTGGCAAAGCCCCCTCGTCCGCAAGGACCGGACGCGGCTGCTATTAACTTTAGAATAGGGCCGGGCGGGCAGATTGACGTCTCTCTCGCTGCCACGAAAAGACGTGGCCGTCCATTTTGCGATCCGGCAGAACCGCCACGCGCAAGGATGATGGGCTATCGTGCCCACTCCACCCTTCCACGGGTCACTTGGAACATGAGACATGGACGGGCAAGGACTTGCCGCCGCCAGAGCGGCATTCGAGCGGGCAGACTATCTGGAAACCCTGGCGCTTGTCAGCCCGATGCTTGGCGCCAACGCCGATACGGCCCCGCTCATCCTTCTTGGCGAAGCACTCGAAAAACTCGGACTTACGGCCGACGCAGCCGAAGCTTTCGAACAGGCTGCGCAACATGCCGGTAATGACTCCGCACGGTTGCTCAACCGCGCCGCAGCCCTGTACTTCGATGCCGGCGACGACGATCGTGCGCAATTGATCGGCATCCGCCTGCTGGACATCATCCCGAACGATGCGGCGCTTGCCTATATGCTGGCACGCTCGTTCCGGCGCACCGGCGACATGGGGCTCATCGGTCTGGTCAAACAGAGCCTCGCCAACAGCGACAATGCCAGCCATCTGAAACTTGCCGGCGACATCCTCAACGAAGATGAGCGCGACCCGCTGGCTCTTCAGGTCTTCGGAAAGCTCGCCGCGCTTTTTCCGCACGATCCCTACACGCAGTTCAAATTCATGTCCGTGGCGCGCGATTTCTGCGACTTTGCCGCCATTGAAAAACTGGAACAGACGCTGGGCGGCCAGATTGCCACGGGCGACCTTTCCTCGCTTGAGGGCGAAACCGCCTATTCCAATCTGCTGCGCTGCGCCGACGAACGGCTAAACCGGCTGGCGACCAACAATCCCGGCCTGTCGGCCCCCTCACCCGCCGCCAGCCGGCAAAGGCGGATGCGGCAGCATTACTGGGGCGAGCGGATACGCATCGGCTATCTCTCCAGCGACTTCTGGAGCGAGCACGCGACCATGCGGCTTCTGCAAAGCGTGCTGGAGGCGCATGACACAAGCCGTTTCGATGTCACCCTCTACTGCTACACGCCGGAACGCCATACATCCGCCGATGGCGCCAACAGGGCAAGATGGGGCCGCATCGTCTCTCTGCTCGGCAAGACCGATGCGCAGGCCGCTGATATCATCCGGCAGCAGAACATCGATATCCTCGTCGACCTGAAAGGTCATACCGGCGGATCGCGCTCGAATATCCTCAACCAGATGGTCGCTCCGGTGCAGGTGGCTTGGCTCGGCTTTCCGGGGAGCACTGTGAATGTCGATTGCGACTATGTCATCGGCGACCGGATCGTGCTGCCGAATAGCTCCCGGCTGAACTATCACGAGAAGGTCTGCCAGCTGCCGGAAAGCTACCAGCCGAACGATCCGGTGCACCGGGTTCTGCCGCCTGCAGCGACGCGGCAGGCGCTTGGCTTGCCAGCGGGCCGCTTCGTCTTCGCCGCCTTCAACGCGGCGCGCAAGATTTCGCTTCAAGCGGTCAACCGCTGGGCTGAGATCCTGCATCGCTCCGGCCATTCCGTTCTCTGGGTGATGATCGACGGTGATCTCGCCCGCAGCAACTTTCTTTCGGCTTTCGCCAAACGCGGCGTTGCAGCGGACCGGATCATCTTCGCGCCTTCGACAGGCTATGACGCCCATATCGCCCGGCTGCAGGCGGCCGATGCCGGGCTGGATACATTTCCCTATAACGGCCACACCACCACGTCGGACAAACTCTGGGCGGGCCTGCCGGTCGTGACGCTCAAGGGCAGCAATTTCGCCTCGCGGGTTTCCGAAAGCCTGTTGACGGCGCTGGGTCTGCCGGAGCTTGTGGCCGAGACGCCTGATGCCTTCGTTGATCTTGCCGTCGCACTGTCGGAAAATCCGCAGCGGGTTGGCGACCTGAAACGAACCATCGCCGGCAACAGGTTTCTGGCACCGCTGTTTGATGCCGAACGGTTCTGCCGCCACCTGGAAAGCGGATACGAAATGATGATCGAACGGGCCAAGGCGAAACTGCCGCCGGATCATCTCACCGTATCGGCGCTGCCCCCGCGATTGGAACCGTTTTCAACACGTGTTCTACCAGCCGATCCGGCCCCGATGCCGATTGTGGGTACGGGCTGCCGCAATTGATGCTACAGGCGATGACGGGATCAGCGATACGGCGCACCCTGCCGCCAAGCTGAATATTACCAAAACCCGATCCGACGGCTATCACCGGCCTTGCCGGCACCAGATACTTGAAAGAGCCACGCATGGCCGAGAAATTCATCATTATCCCCTATCGCAAGGCGCGCAGCGGAATGACACCCGGCGAAATGCGCCAGGCATCCAGCGCGGCAAGCGCCGAGAAGATCGCCGCCGCCATGGCGGACCGTTTTGCCGGCGTCGCGGCCTATGCCGTTGAGGTCGATGAGGAAACAGGCGACATGACCAGCCCGCGGCTGCTCGTCAAATTCGGCGAAATCGCCGAACTTCCCTCGCCCTAGGTCTCTGCTGTCCGGCTGGCTTGGCGGCCGTAACAGTCTTTTCAAGGAACATTCGTCCTTCAGCGACGTTGAGTGCGCAGTTGCCTTCAAAGTTTGCTGGCACAGGCACCATTTCTCGAAAGGATATGAACGCCATGAATCAACGTTTTGACCCCAGTGAAAACCGCAACGTGAATCCTGCCGCATGGCCAGCCGAACAGGCCGGCCCGCGTATCGATCCGGTGACAGGAACGCCGGTGAACGATCCGTTGGCCACCCAGCGGCGCGTCGAAGAGATAGAGCCGCGCAAGTCGCGCTCAAGCTGGCCGTTAATGCTCATTCTGCTCGCAGGTCTGGTTCTCGCCCTGCTCGTCTGGCTGCCGGCGGACATGTCGTCCAATCAACCGGCTGATACGGCAACGCCGCCGGCGACCACCGGGGAAACGGCAACGCCCCCAGCCGATAACAGCATGACCCCGGGCACAGTCACCCCGGAAACCAGTGTCACCCCCGGCACGACAACCACGCCGAACGCAACGCCGGCGACCCCGGATGCGCAGATGCCTGCTACCGGTACCGATACGCAGACACCGGCCACCGGCACTGCCCCGCAGAACTAACCTGCACACCATCTTCAAGAAATGGCGGATCCGTTCGGCGGGCCCGCCATTTTTCGTGTCCATTTTTCGCAAATGATGCGGAGCACCGGAGACGAATGAACCAAATGCTTCGTCATCCGTTTCTGTCCTGATCCTATCATAGTGAGGACATGACGATGACCGGCAAGACACCGAAAAGCACCGGACGCGAGGAAGACTATAGGGACTACGAGGAGCGCGACCTGGAGGAAGGCTGGCCCTATGCCGATGGCACTCCGGGATCGGAAAAGAAGGCCGGCAACGGTTCTTATGGTCAAGGCAGCGAAAATTTCGACGAGGCAGGCAATCCCGGGTTCCAGCGCAGCGGCAATCCCACGATCGACAGCGAAAACGGTCCTGACCTTTTCGGCGACGAGACGGAGGCGGATGTCGACGACGATGTCCTTGAGGATACGATTGCCAATGTTCTTGAAGAGAGCCACATCGAAACATCGGGCGTCGATATCAGGGCACGGCGCGGATCCGTCCGGCTGACGGGCTCCGTCGATACGGCGCACGAGCGCCGTAAGATCGAAGCGCTGGTCTATGCGATTCCCGGCGTCGTCAGCATCCGCAACGACCTGGAGACCAGCGGCGCCGATGGTGGCATTCCGGCCGACTGGGACGATTGACCCCGTGGTGTCCGGCTGATTGTCACCGCGCGGACACCGTTCGCCCGGGGTCTCGTGTCAAGGACAAAACAGCAGAACGGTCAAGCGCGGCGGGCTTTCCACCCTGCTGGTCGCGGCGCTGATCCTGTGGATCGCATACCATGCCGCCGTCCATTCCGATGGCGTTCCCCAACTGGACGTCAGGGTCATTTCGCATGAGGCCAATGCCGGCGGCACCTACACCGTTTCCTTTGTTGTCAGCAATAGCGGCACACGAACCGCAGCCGCAGTCCCGGTCACCGGCACGTTGAAGGACGGGGAACAGGTCGTCGAGACGCAGGAAATAATTTTCGACTATGTTGCCGCACAATCGGCGGTAACGGGAACATTACTGTTCAAGACCGATCCTTCGGCTTATCAGCTCGGCATCCAAGTTTCAGGTTACGTTGATCCATGATCACGCACTTTGGCTCCTGGCCGGCCAGTCGCGTGCCGGAATGGGAGAAACCGCATTCCAGCCGAATTGACTGTGTGACGGGTCGCCCTCACCGGGCACCCAGAAACTGGCTGGCGGCATCGAGCGTCCTGCCGGTTTCGATAGAAGCGCGATAACCGCGCGCCTTGCTTCGGGCGGGCGTGAAAACAGACGGCCATCAAGGCTCCAGACGCCGTACTTGACCGCGATGAAGCGGAACCGGTCGCCATCGGGCATCAATGCGCCCACGGCTTCGCCGTTGAATTCGATCACCTGTTTTTGCATGAATTACTCCCGCTACTGCTTGTCGCAGTAGTCTTTTCAATTTCTGCGCACGGCGCAGCCGACCGATCCCTCGCCTTCAGCCACCGCTATAACGGCGGAGTTTGACGTTTGTTCCGGCCTTTTTGAAAAATAATCGGGAAATATCGGGAGTGTCGCGGCGCAAGACGACCTCTGCTCGCGCCGCCGTTCGTTCAGGCCAGGAAACGATCCGGCCGGAATGGCTTGATGTCGATCACGGTCTTCTCGCCCGTCATCTTTTCGGCAAGGGCGCGGCCGGTAACCGGGCCAAGGGTCATGCCGTGATGGGCATGGCCAAAGGCGAACCACAGGCCTTCGTGACGCGGCGCCTTGCCGATGATCGGCATCATGTCCGGCGTGCAAGGGCGCGCGCCCATCCATGGCTCTTCATCGCGGCGCTCGGCGAGCGGAAAGAATTCGCGGGCAACACGTTCGGCGCGCGTCAATTGCACCGGCGTCTTGGGTGCATCGCGGTTGGCAAATTCAGCGCCAGTGGTCAGCCGGATGCCACGCAGCATCGGGGCCAGGAAATAGCCCTTCTCGGCGTCGAGGACCCAGTTGTTCAGCTGCGCGCCTTCTTCCATGCCGTAATGCATGTGATACCCACGCTTGACGGCGAGCGGGAAGCGGTAACCAAGCTTGCGGGTGACCGTATCGGCCCAGGGACCGAGTGCAACCACCACTTCCTTCGCCTCGACAGGCCCTTCCGGCGTCGCAACGCGCCATCCAGCCCCTTCCAGCACATGCTCAAGCGTGGCTGCGTCGCCGGACACGAGACGTCCGCCCAGCGACTGGAAATAGGTGAGATAGGCTTTGTTGAGGCTGTGCGGATCGCGGATCGACCAGGGATCGGTCCAGCGCAGGCCACCGGTCAGATCCGCCTTGATCGACGGTTCCATCGTCTTCAGCTCACTGCTGGACAGCTTCTGGTGATTGACGCCGAACGTGGACGAGAGCTTTTCCGCCTCCTTGTAGGCCGCATCGCGCGCGGCTTCGGACCGGAACACCTTCATCCAGCCATCCTTGCGGATGAGATCGCCGGCGCCGGATGCATTGATCAGGTCGCTGTGCTCGGCAATAGAATTCTCGATCAGCGGCGCATACATCGAGGCAATGTTCTGGTGCTGGGTAAAGCCCGAGTTCCACCAGTAGCGGATGAGGAAGGGGACGAGACCCGGCAGGGCGCGAAAATGATAATGCGCATCGATCGTATTGTTCAGCGCATAGCGGAACAGCGCGCCGAAATCATGCGGGAAGCCGTAGGGAAAGACGCCTTCACGCTGGATCAGGCCGGCATTGCCATAGGACGTTTCTTCGCCCGCGCCGCGTCTATCGATAAGGATCACGGACTTGCCGCGCCGCGAAAGGTGGATGGCCGTCGATAGGCCGACGATGCCTGCGCCCAAAACAACGACGTCTGTCTTCATGTGCGGTTCCCCGTTCTGCTTTCTGCTTACTTCTTCAGTCTGGTCATGATCTGCTCAAGGAACCCAAGCATCAGCGCGGAGACCACGAAGGCAAGATGAATGATGGTCGCCCACATGAGCTGCTCGCTGGAATAGCTCTGCACGTTCAGGAAGATCTGCAGCAAATGGATGGATGAGATCGCCACGATCGACGATGCCACCTTGATCTTCAGGCTGCCGGAATCAAGCTTGCCCAGAAACGACACTTCGGCATCGCCCTCGTCAAAACGGCTGACGAAATTTTCGTAACCGGAGATCATCACCATGACGATGAGGCTGGCGACAAGGGCCGCATCGATCAAGCCGAGCATGGCAAGGATCATGTCGGACTCGTCGTAGGTGAAGACCATGATGGCGATCTTGTAGAATTTGTAGACGAAAGACACAGCATAAAGTGCCAAAGCCGCGACCAGCCCCAGATAAAAGACCACGAGGAGCCAGCGGCTCGACAGGATGATTCTTTCAACGATAAGTTCCAGCGATTTCATGCTTCGCGCAGCTCCGGGATGTCCGATTGCAGTTTCGATCATGCATAGCCAAGCCAACTCTCTTCGGCAAGGCGCAAGCGGCTGCCACACATTGCCGCGTCCTGAAGCAGCCACGAAAAAGGGAGCGACGCTTTTGCATCGCTCCCTTTTTTTGCACGACCTGACGGGATCAGGTTCTGCGCATCAAGCCAGCCACCAGCGAGATGACGAGGAATGCCAGGAACAGGAAGAACAGAATCTGCGCGATACCTGCCGAAGCGCCGGCAATACCGCCAAAACCCAGAACACCTGCGATGATGGCAACAACGAGGAAGACGAGAGCATAATAAAGCATCGAGAATTCTCCTTTGTTTAAACTTTCGCTGACTAAACGCCGGTGAGGAAATTTTGTTCCAAAGGAGGGAATTTCCACCCCCGTTTGCGTCTAAACCATTGATTAACCACGACAGGAAAGATTGCTCCGATTTGACACGGATTGGCCACAGGTTTCACGGAACATTCGAATGCGGGCAACGTTGTGAAGGCATATACCTCATGCGAGATAGTAAAATGACCGTATCGAACACCAATATCTGGAAATCAGCCGCGTCTGCCGTCCGTCAACCGCACGATTTTCGCGGAAAGAACCTGCATATTGGCAGGACGCTACGCGATTTGTACTTGTCCGGGGACGCAACAAAGACAGATGGCACCTTTTCCAATCTCTTATCCGAACTCGAAGCGACAGAGAAAGCTTCGGGAGGTGGTGACCACTGACGGCAAGAGCGTACAAAAGGCAAAATACAGCGGCTTCGAGCCGCTTTTTTTGTACCACGCAACGGTGGGCATCCGGGCAGTAAAAAACCGGCGCCATGCGGACGCCGGTTTTTCGAGAGGCTTTATACCAAAGATCAGTTGGCGGGATTTGAAAGCATGATACCGCGCGGGTTGGCCTTGTAGGCCTCCTCGTCATAGGCAACCTGGCTTTCCAGCTGCGCCTTGGTAAACGGCGAATAGATGGTCATCGTGCCGCTCGCATCGGCCATCACCTGGACGCTTTCTCCACTCATGGCGACCGGCTTCTGTCCCATGCCGAGGAAACCGCCGACATCGATGACATAGGCTTCGATCTTGCCATCCTTCCCAAGAATGACGTCGCCGATATCGCCGACTTTGGTGCCGTCGGCCACCTTGACCTCCGTGCCGATGAGCTTGTCGGCGCTGACCGAAGCAAGATCCACGAGTTTCAATTCGTCTGACGGAACCGAAACCGTTGCATCCGGATTAACCGGCGGATTGAGATCCGGGTCCGTCATCTGAGGTGTCGTGCCGCTGGCGGGCTGTCCCAATCCAGCGCTTTCGTCTGTGATCACCGGGGCCGCCGCCGATGCAGAGTTTTCCGGCAATGTCGCTGCCGCTCCCTCCATGATGGCCGCCCGTGAGAATTCGGGTGCGGCCTGAAGCTCTTCCTTCGTGGCAGCGACGACGATAATGCGCTGGCCGTCCCTGTCGGACCAGGAAACGCGGTCGAAGCCGATCGCCACATCCTTTTCGCCAATGCCGAGAAAGCCGCCGACGCCGATCACCAATGCCTCAGCACCGCCATCGGCATTGATCACGACGTCGTTGACATCGCCAATCGCTTCGCCTTTTTCGTCAACCCCGGTGTAGACGGTTTTGCCGAGGACTGAGGTCGCAAGCACCTGTTCAGGCGCGGCCGTGAAATAGCCGGCGGGGCTTTGCTTGGGCGCCCCGGAGTTGGTGCTTGCGGCGTTGGCCGGATCGGCCTTGGCGGCAGCATCCTGCGCGAGCGCTGCGGAAATGGGGGCGCCGGAAACCAGAACCGCGGCAAGCGCGGTCGTCGCCAGAAGAGTGCGGATCATGTGATGCTCCTTGATGCAATCTGAATAAGTCAGCCGGGCAAGCGGTGGCTGTCTGCTGGCCGGTATGGCCTTCCGGGAAACGTTATCATCCAGATTTTGTTCCACATTTTATCGGCATCTCCGGACGCCGGGCATGAAAACGGCACCCGGACGGATTGTCCGGGTGCCGTTTGATCATCAAGAATGACGGGATCAGTGGCGCGACGACCACTCCTCGATCTGCCGCTCGGCTTCGTCTTTTTCGATGCCGTAGCGAACTTGGATGCGCCCGGCCAATTCCGTGCGTTGGCCGTTGATAACGTCCAGATCATCGTCAGTCAGCTTGCCCCACTGGGTCTGCGCCTTGCCGCGAAACTCCTTCCACTTGCCTTCGATCATATCCCAATTCATGGCAATCTCCTTTTTGTTGGGTGTTGAGGAAACGGCGAATTCCCGGAAATGTTCCCCTGTATACCCTGATCAATTGCTCAAGATCGCCTTGCGATCAGCCTTCTGCGCAATTTCCATTGGGGGAGCGGGATCGTCGAATGTCACCTGGACGGCCAACTCGTTCGCAGGCGTGATGTCCCAAGTTACCGTCGCATCCTCGATATAGAGCGCGGGATCGATTTCGGCGCATTTGCCGTATACTATCCTGTATCTGCCACCGGCACCCTTGATCGACGGCTGCAATAGCTGCTGGCATTCTTCGGCGGTTTCGAAACCGATGGCCGGCGCTGGCAATTCCTTGCATTCGACATTGCCTTGGCTGCACCCGACAAGCATCATGATCGCTGCAATATGTTCCATCCTCGTGCTCCCTGCACAATGATTGACGTGCCAAATGAACGGGGATGTGCGGCAAGAAGTTCCATTGGCCAAAACCGGAATCTTTTACGCCAAATGACCTTCTGCCAACGCGCCAGAGAATAACTGGCGTGGCCTGGTGACCCGGGCACCCGCAGTCCTCATGCTGCGCCTGTCCATGGCGGGAGCGCGCGACGCGGTGGACCGCTTCCTGTAAACAAGCGCTTACCAATCCGGCAAAACCGCATTCTTTTGTGAATGCCATACCCCTCGGAATTAAATGAGAAATCGGCACGGGAACAAAATTGTGTGACAGACGTTTCCGCAGCATAACACCCTCGGACCGCAGAGGGTTGAACCCGAAGAGGAAGTATAATGCTCGGTACAATTCTCCTGATCGTCTTGGTGCTGTTGCTGATCGGTGCGCTCCCCAGCTGGGGCCACAGCCGCAACTGGGGCTATGGACCCTCGGGTGGCCTCGGGCTGGTCGTCGTGATCCTCCTCATCCTCGTGCTGATGGGCCGAATCTGATCGGCTATCATGTTTCCGTCCTTGTCCATCAACGCCCTGAAAGGGAACCCACCATGAAAAAGATCCTCCTCGCAGCCGCCCTCATCCTGCCGCTCGCAGCCTGCTCGCAGACAGAAAAGGGTGCCGGCATCGGTGCCGCTTCCGGCGCCATCATTGGTGGCGTGGCAACGGGTAATGTCCGCGGTGCGGCTGTCGGTGCTGCGGTTGGTGGCGTCGCCGGCGCGCTGATCGGCAATGCCAACGAGCCCGGCCGCTGCGTCTATCGCGACCGTTACGGCCGCCGCTACACCGCAGCCTGCTGATTGCACGGCAACAGCAGCTAAAACAGGAAAACGGGCTTCGGCCCGTTTTTCGTGTGAACGTATGGGAATGCAATCAGCTGGACATCAGGCTGGCACAGCCTCTGCTGTCACAGTTGCGGTTTGCTACGCTGTTCCGCCCTGTCAAGCTTTTCAAGCAGATCGAGAAACATGTCGGGAATGGGTTCCTGTTCGACAGCGCTGTAAAGAGCTTTCAGCTTGTTGGCGATCTGGTTGTTCGGGTCCGCGATGTTGCCACCTGCCCGGCCTGACCGCCGCCGATTTTCCGGGATGTCATTCATCGACCGTTTCACTCCTCACCCCGCAACGGCGATTGCCAGACTACGATGCTTACACGCATCCCTCTGATACACCGAAAACGTTGCGATATCCCAAATTTCTAGGGGTTTGGTTTCTGCCGGTATCCAATTGGGTCCGCCCGGAAACTTCCCATAAACCACAAAACATGTTCAAACCAATGCCATGTTTCGACTCATTATAGCGTCGCGCAATGGCAAATTCCGGCGCCATCATACTGAAGGAAGTCATAAATGTCACTTTCCATGCGGATCGCAGCCCATCTTCCTTATCTGCGGCGTTTCTCCCGCGCGGTCACCGGATCGCAAACCTCCGGCGACGCCTATGTTGCCGCCGTCCTTGAAGCGCTGATCGCCGACATCACGATCTTTCCGCAGGGCGCCAACGACCGTGTGAACATCTTCAAGCTTTTCTCAACGTTGTTCGACACGCTCAGCATCGACCTGCCGGAAACGACTTCGCCCTTCGGTTGGGAAACCAGGGCCGCTGCAAACCTCTCGGTCATTCCGCCAGCGGCCCGCAAGGCCTTCCTTCTGGTGTCGGTGGAAGGCTTCACACAGACGGAAACGGCCGAAATTCTGGGCGTTACCGAGGCTGAAGCTGCGGCGTTGCTACGCGAGGCTTCGGAAGACATTTCCAGGCAGGTTGCCACCGAGATCCTCATCATCGAGGATGAGCCGTTGATCGCCATGGATATCGAGGACATGGTCACCAGCCTCGGCCACAAGGTTTCAGGCGTCGCAAGAACCTATAGTGAAGCCATCACGCTGTTTGAAAAGACCGCGCCGAAGATGATCCTGGCCGACATCCAGCTTGCCGACGGAAGCTCGGGTATCGATGCCGTCAACGAAATCCTGAAGAGCGCGACGATCCCGGTGATCTTCATCACCGCCTTCCCGGAGCGGTTGCTGACGGGCACGAAGCCCGAGCCAGCCTTCCTGGTGACGAAACCGTTCAATCCGGAGATGGTCAAGGCCCTGATCAGCCAGGCGCTGTTCTTCGACGAGAACGCACGTTCGGGCAAGCGCTGACGCATCAACCGGCAGGTGGCGGCGGCCGGTCGATGGCGAAAGCGTCGAACCAGCTCTGCCCTCTGCCGGCGCACAATTCGGCCAGCATCCGCGACGCCATGAAGCTGAAGGTTATACCATTGCCGCCGTACCCATAGGCGGCAAGGATACGCGGCATGCCGGGGACAGCGCCGATCAGAGGAAGGCCGTCTTCCGTCTCGCCAAACGCGCCGGACCAGCTGAAATCGACCACCGGGTTGGCGGCAGGCCAGAGCCTGACGAGGCTTTCGGCCAGCGCTGCCGTTTTCTTTGGCATCTTGCTGTCCCGCACCCCCGGATCGATCGTGTCGTCGTCCTCGCCGCCGATGATGATCCGGCCATCCGCCGTGGTCCGCGCATAATTGTATGTTTCCGACGCCTCCCAGATCAACGCGCCCTCCCGCCAGAGGCTGCCGGGAGCCTGCGGCACGGTTGCCAATGCCCAGCTCGACGCCGTTCGGTGGATACCGCAGCGGACGAAATCCGGCATGAGATATCCCGTAGCGAGGATGACATGCCGAGCTTCGATGACGAAAGGACCATCTGTCTCCACCGTCACCGAACCCGGCGCATCGTGATACTCCGTGACCATCGCATCGATAAGCCGCGCACCCCGCGCTTCGGCATCGCGCAACAGCCCCCAGGACAGCAGCAGCGGATCGGCCTCGGCAGATCCCGGCGATAGAATGCCAGCACCCCGATCGATATCAAAGCCGGACAAAAGCTCCGCGTGCTCAAGCAATACGCCGGGCAAACCCGCGCGCAGCCGCAGCAGATGCTCGTCACGCAAGGCCGCCGGCCCCACCTCGCCGGCCGAAAGATAAAGCGTTGATCGCGGCCGGAAGGAACAATCGATGCCAAGCGAACCAACCAGGTCCGACAAGCCCTGAACCGCGCCGACGCTGCGCTGATAGAGCGTTGCTGCCCGGTCAAAACCGTAGAAATTCGTCAGTTCGCCAAGCGTGCAATCGATTTCCCATTGCAGCATCGCCGTGCTTGCGGCGGTGCTGCCGAGACCGGGCTGCTCGCGATCGACGACCACGACGTCCACTCCCCGCGCCGCCAGATGCTGGGCCGCAAGCGATCCTGTAATACCGCCGCCGACGACAAGGACTTCCGTCTTCATGCTTTGCGTCAGGCTGCCATGCCGGGGCGGGCGAAGACCCCTTCCCCATGGAGCCCTGCCACCGCGAAGATCGGCCTGTTCAGTATCGAGGGCATCCAGCATTGGGGGCATACGCCTGTCTTTCTGTTCGGTGCATGTGATGGTGCTACGTCGGCGCCGGCTTCAGCCCGGCAACTGCCGCTCGGGCGGTTGGGTGCGTACTTCGTTGAAGATGGTCATGGCGATCAAGGAGAGCGGCAAGGCAAGCATTGCACCCACGGCACCCCACATCCAGGTCCAGAAGATGATCGCCAGGAAAATCAGAAACGGGTTGATCTCCAGCCGGTGCCCAAGGATCGCCGGCGTCACCAGATTTTCCATGACCAGATGCAGAAGAAAGAATGCAGCGGCCGGTGCAAGCGCCAGAAGCAGGGCGTCATGGGTCATCAGTCCGGCGCAGAGCAGTGCCACCGTCATGATGGTAACGCCAAGATAGGGAATAAAGCTCGAAACGAAGGCGAACAATCCCCACAGCGGCGCCATCGTCAGCCCGCCGAGGAAGGCGATGGCCGTCGTGATCAGCCCCAGCACCATGTAGATGATGCTGGCGGTCGAGAAGTAGAAACCGACCGCATTTTCCGTCGCATTCATGATGCGGATCGCTGCCAACCGGCGCTCGCGCGTGGCGAAGGCAAGGATGATCGTCTTGCGCAGATGCCCGCGCCCGACAAGGAACAGCCCGAGCGCGGCCATGAAGATCATCGTCTGGATGAAGGCAGGCGTAACTCCCGAAGCGACAAGCCCGAGCATGGCGCCGGCATTCTGGATGGCCACATCGGTGACAGCCTTTTCGTCCGTGCCGGCGATTGCGGTCTTTGCCCATTCAAACCGCTGGATGAGGGGAAGGACACGTTCGATGGCCCGCTCGAGAATGCCGGGCGCCTGACCCGCCAGAGATGTCAGCGGGTCGATCAGCGCATTGACCAAAAAAAACAGGCCGATGACAAAGACGATTGCCAGAAGCAATCCGCCGAGCGCGGGCGGTAAGCCGAATTTCGCGAGGCGGTCCGCAGCGAGCCCTAAAACCATTCCGATGACAATGGCGAGGATCACCGGCATCAGGATGGCTTCCATCGTGTAGATCACGGCGGAAGCAAAGATGACGAACGTGCCGATGATGCTCCATGCGACCACAAGATCCAGACCGGTTTTCGGCGAGGGTTCCGGATTGGCGGCCTCTGCCGCCTGCGCCTCAATTTCTGCTTGTTTTCTTTTCTTGAAAACCCCACTCGCCGAAAAGGCAGCACTCATGGCCCAATTCTCCAGATGTCCGGTACGGTACGGTCTCTGCCGGCGGACGAAAAAATCGATGTCGGGAAAACGCCGGAGCAGAGGCCGCACCGGCATATCGGCCGTAAACTCGCGACGCACGGAAAAGTTCCACAGCACTTTCCCGCGGTGAGAGGTGACGTGCTTTCCGTGGGAGTAGCTCAGGCCGTAACCAGGCTCCGCATCCATGGTTTGCACTGCGGCTCAAGGATTTTGGTCCGCTGCCCCGTGTCCTTGGAAAGGCGCTCGCTGATCAGAGTTGTTGCCATCGTCTTCCACGATGAACTCAAGGGTCGCCGACGCTGCGGCAGACCCTCATATGGATTTGACCAGCATTACCGTTGGCATAGGCCTTTTTGGAGGCATTGGTGATGAGCGCATCGGGGACGATCGACCCCAGCACATGAGGTCTCGTGCAGGGAGAACGCCCAGCGCATCCTTGTCATCAATGTCGAGTATGATTGTGTCAATATTCCCGCGGGAAGCGGCTTGCCGTCACGCAGCTTGCCGCTCCACCCGTTTTGGCCTGCCGCTTCAGTAGCGCTCAGGGGGAAAAACATGCAGCGTCAGCGAGAACAGGCCGAGGCCAAGAATAACCACGATCAACGTGTTGGCAATCTCTTCCGACGTTGCGGGAAGGACACCCAGGCCCACAACCGCGCCGACGAGCAGGAACAGGCATAGCCTTGGCAACCAGTACAGCATGACACATTCCTCTATGTTGGATGGCATTCGCTTAGAACACGCAGTTTAACGTGGCGGGACCTGAATGGTTCCATAGCCTTGTGTCGATCCAGGCAGAACATTTGGCGTAGGGGCCGATATTCCAATTGTTGAGTATTCCAAGTGTTGAGTGATCCAATTGCCGAGCGCGGCGTATCGAGTGCAGTGCGACGGAGACTGCCATGCGGAAAATTGCAATCGTCATTTTGAGCGCCACGATATCCAGCTTCGCCGTAGCGGCGGAAGCCACGCAGATGAAGGAGGCCGATATCCGCAGCCTCATCATCGGCAGGACGATCTATCTCGCAGCCCCGATGGGCGGAGAGTTCCCACTCAACTACCACCCCTCCGGCGAGGTCGATGGCAGCGGCAAGGCATTGGGTCTGGGCAAATTCATAAAGCCAACCGACAAGGGCCGCTGGTGGATAAAATCCGACAAGCTCTGTCAGCAATTCGAAGTCTGGTACGACGGGTCGCCCATGTGTTTCGATTTGACGGAAGCCGGCGAAGGGAAAGTCAAATGGGTGCGTGACGATGGCGAAACCGGCATTGCTCGCATCGGAAATTGACGATCCAGCATAGAAAAAGCCGGCACCCTTCCATAGGACGCCGGCTTTTCTGCGTTGATGGCGGTTCTTAGAGCGCCGCGATGACGATCACTTCGACCAGGTATTCCGGGGTTGCAAGCTTGGCTTCACCGGTCGCGCGGGCAGGCGTGTTGCCCTGCGAGGCCCAGGCATCCCAGACGGCGTTCATCTTCGGAAAATCGACCATATCGGCCAACCAGATGGTTGCCGACAGGATGCGGGACTTGTCGGTGCCAGCCTCAGCCAGCAGACGATCGACCGAGGCGAGAGCCTGCTTGGTCTGCTCTGTGACATCGGAGCCGGCCTCACCAACCTGGCCAGCGAGATAGACGGTACCATTATGCACAACGGCCTGGCTCATGCGCGGACCGGTTTCGAAGCGTTTGATTTCCATCTTCATATTCCTCATAAAATGCGGCGGACCGCATATGAATTGCGTTAACGCAGGCGCTTTATCGCAGATTGACGGTCAGTGGAACCGTCATCACGCGATTGCGGCAACCAACTTGCCGTTCAGGCCGCGTTTTTGCGGGCAAGCCGTGCCTTGATGCTGTCGACATCGGCGCGCGGCGTCGCGGTGAAAAGCGTCCTAGTGTAATTGTGCTTGGGATCGCTGAAAACCTCCTCGCGGCTGCCGTATTCCACGGCTTCCCCGTAATACATCACCATCACGTCGTCGGCGATGTAGCGCACCACCGACAGGTCGTGGCTAATGAAGACGTAGGTCAGCTGGAATTCATCCTGCAGATCGGCCAATAGGTTGAGAACCTGTGCCTGCACCGACAGATCGAGCGCCGAAACCGGCTCGTCGAGCACCAGAAGCCGCGGATTGAGCATCAGCGCGCGGGCAATCGCCACACGCTGCCGCTGGCCGCCGGAGAACATGTGCGGATAACGGCCGTAGTGCTTTTCCTCAAGTCCGACCTTCTTCAGCATGGCCATCGCCTTGTCGCGGCGGTCGTCGGCTTTCATGCTGGTGTTGATGATCAGCGGTTCGGTGAGGATTTCGCCGATCTTCTTGCGCGGGTTCAGCGTACCGTAGGGGTTCTGGAAAACGATCTGCACCTTCTGGCGCATTTCCGGCGTCAGACGTTCCTTGGCGATATCGACCTTTTTACCATCGATCAGCATGTCGCCCGATGTCGCCGGGTCGATCATCGTGACGATGCGGGCAAGCGTCGATTTTCCGCAGCCGCTTTCGCCGACGATGGCCAGCGTCTTGCCCTGGTCGACCGAAAAGCTCACGCCCTTGACGGCGTGAACGGTCTTGGCCTTCTTAAAAAGGCTGCCCGGGATGTGATAATCGCGAGTAAGGTTTCTGGCTTCGAGAACATGGGTCATCGAACAGCTCCTGCAAAGATCTGGTCGTCGCTGAGGAATTCCGCGATCGTCGGCAGCCGGTCGCCAGTGGCATTGTCCGGAAGCGCCGACAGAAGTGCGCGCGTGTATTCGCTCTTGGGGGATTCAAACAGCGACAGCACGTCGGCCTCCTCGATCTTGCGCCCCTTGTACTGGACGATGACGCGATCGGCGGTTTCCGCCACAACGCCCATATTGTGGGTGATGATGATCAGCCCCATGCCATGTTCGGCCTGCAGCCGCATCAGCAGATCGAGGATCTGCTTCTGAATGGTGACGTCGAGCGCCGTGGTCGGCTCATCGGCTATCAGGAGCTTTGGATTGCACGACAGCGCAATCGCGATCATCACGCGCTGGCACTGGCCACCCGACATCTGATGCGGGAAATGACCAAGCCGTTCCGCAGGGTTGGGAATGCCGACCAGATCGAACAGTTCGATGGCCCGCGCCCGGCGCGCTTTCTTGTCGAGACCGAGGTGAATGCGCAGCACTTCCTCGATCTGGAAACCGACCGTGAAGCACGGGTTCAGACTGGCAACCGGCTCCTGGAAGATCATCGCAATATCCTTGCCGACGATCTTGCGCCGATCCGACGGCGACAGGCCGAGCAGATCGATGCCGTTGAACTGCAGCTTGTCGGCGGTGACCTTGGCCGTCCAGGGCAACAGGCCCATGGCCGCCAGCATCGATACCGACTTGCCGGAGCCCGATTCACCGACGATCGCCAGCACTTCGCCGGCATTGACCTTCATCGAGACGCCATCGACGGCGCGGAAAGGACCGGCAGCCGTCTGGAACTCGACGACGAGATTTTCGATTTCGAAAAGCGACATCATGACCTCTTCAACTTAGGATCAAGCGCATCGCGCAGGCCGTCGCCCATCAGATTGATGGCGATGACGGTGATGAGAATGGCGAGACCGGGGAACGTCACGACCCACCAGGCGCGCTGGATGAACTCGCGGGCTTCGGCCAGCATCGTGCCCCATTCCGGCGTCGGCGGCTGAGCGCCCATGCCGAGGAAGCCAAGCGCTGCTGCGTCAAGGATCGCCGCCGAGAAGGCAAGCGTCGCCTGGACGATCAACGGTGCGAGGCAATTGGGCAGAATGGTCAGGAACATCAGGCGCAGGGTACCGGCGCCGGCAACCTTCGAAGCGATGACGTAGTCCTTGGTGCGCTCCGACATGACGGCGGCGCGCGTCAGCCGCACGAAATGCGGCAGGTTGACCAGCGAGATCGCGATCATCGCGTTGACCAGGCCCGGTCCAAGCACCGCCACCAGCACTAGGGCCAGAAGCAGCGACGGAAAGGCGAGGATGATATCCATGACGCGCATGATGATCGTATCGGTGCGGCCGCGGGCATAGCCGGCGATCAGGCCGACGAGAACGCCGGAGATGACCGAAAGCGTCACGACCACAAGGCCGATGAACAACGAGAAACGCGCACCGTAGATCAGACGGGACAGGATATCGCGGCCGACGGCATCGGTTCCGAGAAAATAGGTCCACTGACCGCCCGCCGCCAAAGCTGGCGGCAAGAGAAGAACGTCACGATTCTGGACACTCGGGCTATGCGGCGCCACGAACGGCGCAAAGATTGCCAGAACCAGAATGATCAGGAAGACAGCAAGCCCCATCACCGCGCCCTTGTTGCGCGAGAAATAGAACCAGAACTCGGCAAAACCGGTCTGTGGCTTGGTAGTTTTGATTTCAGCGACAGCCATCAGACCCTCCTAATGCCGGATACGCGGATTGATGAAGCCGTAAAGCACATCAACGATGAGGTTGATGATCATGATCATGGCGGCGATCAGCATCAGCCCGCCCTGCACGACCTGGTAGTCGCGCTTGAACACGGAATCGACCATCCATTTGCCGATGCCCGGCCAGGAGAAGATCGTTTCCGTCAGGATCGCACCGGCAAGCAGCACGCCGACCTGCAGGCCGATGGTGGTGATGACCGGGATCAGCGCATTGCGCAACGCATGCACGCCGATGACCCGAACCGGCGACAGCCCCTTGGAGCGGGCAGTGCGGACATAATCCTCGCCGAGCACTTCCAGCATGGCCGAGCGCGTCTGGCGGGCGATGACCGCGAGCGGGATGGTCGCGAGAACGACGGTCGGCAGGATCAGATAGCTGACCGCAGATCTGAAGGCGCCCGCCTGACCCGAGATCAGGCTGTCGATCAGCATGAAGCCGGTGACCTGCGGGAAGAAGTACAGCATCGAGATGCGCCCCGAGACCGGCGTCCAGCCGAGATAGCCGGAAAAGAAGATGATGAGCAGAAGACCCCACCAGAAGATCGGCATCGAATAGCCAACGAGGGCGACGCCCATGAGCGATTGGTCGAGCCAGGTCCCCCTTTTCACCGCAGCGATCACGCCGGCCGGAATGCCAAGCAGCACCGCGACGATGATGGCGCAAAGCGACAGTTCCAGCGTTGCAGGAAAGAGGTTCATGAAATCATCGAGAACCGGCCGCTTCGTGACGATGGACGAACCGAAATCGCCCGTCACAAGACCGCCGAGATAATCGAAATACTGAACATACATCGGCCGGTCGAGGCCGAGCTGGTGCATGAGTTCGGCATGGCGTTCCGGAGCCATCACGCGCTCGCCCGACATCAACATGACCGGATCACCCGGCAGAAGTCGTATGAAGGAGAACGCGATCAGAGATACCCCGAGGAACGTGGGTATCAGAACGGCAAGCCGTCCGAAGATAAAGCGCAACATGGGAGCCAATCCCTTCTTTCTTTGAAAAAACCGACGGCCCGAATGTCTTCGAGCCGCCGGCCATTGCACGCTCTTTGCGGCGTGCCTTTCTCGTAGCCGATCTTACTCGGCGATATCAACACCTTCGAAGACGAAGTCACCGAGCGGAGACTGGACGAAGCCCGAAACCTTCTTGCTCATCGGAACGACGGCGAGCGAGTGGTCCAGCGTGTTCCAGGGTGCTTCCCTCTTGAAGACGATCTGCGCCTCTTCATAGAGCTTCGTGCGCTCGGCCACGTCGGCAGTTTCCTTTGCCTTCGTTACCAGGTCGTCGAACTCCTTGTTGCACCATTGCGCGCGGTTGTTGCCGCCTACGGCATCGCAGCCGAGCAGGGTGTCAAGGAAGTTGTCCGGATCGCCATTGTCGCCCGTCCAGCCGAGGATGGCCGCGCCGTCGCGGTCCTTGGCAGACGAGAGCTTCAGGTATTCGGCCCACTCGTAGGAGACGATTTCGACGGTGACGCCGATCTTGGCAAGGTCAGCCTGCATCAGTTCAGCTGCACGGCGAGCGTTCAGCATGTACGGACGTGCGACCGGCATGGCCCAGATCTTCATCTTGAGATCCTTGACGCCAGCGTCTTCAAGCATCTTCTTGGCGGCGTCCGGATCGTACTTGTCGTCTTCGACCTTGTCGTTATAGGACCACATTGTCGGCGGGATCGGGTTCTTGGCGACGGTTGCCGCACCCTGGAAGACCGCATCGACGATGGCCTGCCGGTTGATCGCCATGTTGAGGGCCTTGCGGACTTCAACCTTGTCGAACGGCGCCACGAGCGTGTTGTAGGCGAGGTAGGACACGTTGAGGCCGGCCTGTTCGGAGATGCTCAGGTTGGCATCGGCCTTCAGCTCGGCAACGTCAGCTGCGTTCGGATAGGACATCAGGTGGCATTCGCCGGCCTTCAGCTTCTGCGCGCGAACTGCGGCATCCGTGGTGATCGCAAACACGAGGTCATCGATCGGCTGCTTGCCACCCCAGTAGTCCGGGTTGGCCTTGTAGCGGATGGCGGCATCCGGCTGGTAGGCGACGAACGTGAACGGACCGGTGCCGAGCGGCTGCTGGTTCATCAGTTCCATCTTGCCGTCAGCCTGAAGCTTGTCGGCATACTCCTTCGACAGGATCGAGATGAAGGGCATGCCGAGGTTGGCCAGCAATGGCGCTTCCGGGCGCTTCAGCACGATCTTGACCGTCAGGTCGTCGACCTTCTCTACCTTCTCCAGAAGGTCCGGCAGGCCCATGCCGGAGAAATACTCCCAGGACGCGCCGGGAACGTACTTGTTCCAGGCATTGTCGGCCTTGTACTGGCGTTCGAAGGAGTAGATGACGTCGTCGGCGTTCAGTTCGCGCGTCGGCGTGAAGTATTCGGTCGTCTGGAACTTTACGCCCGGACGCAGCTTGAAGGTGTATTCCTTGCCATCAGCGGAAATTTCCCAGCTTTCGGCCAGCGCAGGCTCGATTTCGGTCGTGCCGCGCTTGAATTCCACCAGCCGGTTATAGATCGTGTGCGCGGCCGCATCGAAGGTCTGGCCGCCCGTGTACAGGCCAGGGTCGAAGCCTTCCGGCGACGCTTCCGAGCAGTAGACGAAGGTCTTCGACCATGCCGAACCGGCCATCAATGTGGCGATCGCGGTTGCAGCAAGGAGAGTAGAGAGCTTTTTCATGAATTTGCTTCCCAGCTTTGTTCTTGTTCTCGTATTTTTTCGACGCAGAAGCCGTTGTTCCGGTCAAGACCGGATGGAACGACATTTGATCGGGCAATGCAATAAGCGACCCGAAAAATTTGTCCAATTGGAAAATCCTTCCAGATGCGACAACAGGGGACGCTATACACGACTTTCTTTGGAGCACCACCACCACACCGCGAATCGATTTCGTTTTACCGTTAAAGTCAATCCCAAATTGCACCGATAGCGCCAGGCAGACGCACATGCCATAACCACTCTGCGGGGCGGGAGGACTGTTCAACTTTTGTCTGCCAGGCGGGGTTTGACAAAGGCAACGACACACGGTCCTCCCTCTCGCAGCAACTTTAACGGCGTGAACCGGACGGTTCAAAACTGCCGACAACTCCCCTCCCTATTGAGATGTCAGTTGCTTATAGTGAACTGCGCGTTAAACTGGCGGCTGCGGAACACTTGGGGACGGCCGCGTCGTGGCAAATCATCTGAAGAACCACCGGCAATACTATTTCGACAGCGATTTGGAGAAAGCTCTCAATCGGGTCGATTTCTTTCGCATATTCCATACGATGTCGCTCCGGTATGGCTTCGACCATTTCGGCATTCTACAGCTTGGCAACGAAGGTGATGCCTGCACGCTGACAAATAGGCTGGCCTTGCACGATCTGCCCTCCGGGCTTGCCGAGGAGTATGACAAGCGTCACCGTTTCGGCGATTCCATCGTCTTCAAAAGCCTGCACACGTCCTCCATACCATCGGTGTGGAAGTCCGACGACCTGTCTCTGGGCAATGGTGGCAACCTTCTCGGGCAACTCGGATTCGACATGCTGATGTGCGTTCCAGTGACCGGCATCAACGGCGCGCGTTATGCGGTCCTGTTCCTGGGCGACGGCGAGATGATGGAGCAGCAAGCCCATTTCGCGCTTTGCTACGATGCCATTTGCGCCTTCGACTATTTCTACCGCCTTGTGCTGTCCAACAAGGCAGGCCTCGGTCTGACACCGCGGGAGACAGAGATATTGCGCTGGATCTCACACGGCAAAACAGCAAGCGAGATCGCCCTGATCGTTTCGGTCTCCGAGCATACGGTCAACTCGCACACTGCGACAATCCTGAAGAAACTCGACGTCGTCAACAGAACCCAGATGGTGGCAAAGGCAATTCGGGAACAAATCATACAATGATGCGCAAGCGCATCACAGACCGCATATCAAAAGTCTTATTGTCAGTTCTTCACCAAGCGAAATTGCCAGATGACACACCCGGTTCACATCCTCCTTGTCGACGACGATCCGGCTGAAAACCTGATCATGCGCGGTCTGATGAAAAAGGTCTCGAGCATCGAGATCCATCTGCATTATTGCGAAACGATCAACGCGGCACTCGATTTCATCCAATCCGGAACGCCGGTCTCCATGGTCTTGATGGACAACCGCCTGCAGCCGCAATGCGATTTTAGAGAAACGGTTCCCGCCATGCGCCAGCAGGGTTTCATCGGTCCGATCGGGGTGATTTCCTCATCACTCGCCGACCCCTATTTCCAGAAATTCGAGGAATACGGCGCCGATTTCCGTATCGACAAGGCGGAACTCGATCCGACCGCGATCGAATTCATCCTTCGCGAATATGTGACCAAATCATAGACAATGAAAAGCCCGGGCGAACCGGGCTTTTCATTGGACCAGAGACAGCATCAGGCCGCCGTTTTCGGATGCGTGATCTGGTCGAGACCGAGCAGGAAGTTGATCTGCGGCCGCGCCTTGACCAGGTCGTCGATCGAATATTGCTGCAGCACTTCGAAGAAGGCGTTCAGCGCCTTGCGCAAGGCTGCATTCAGGCCACAGCTATCGACCAGCGGGCAATCAACCTCGCCGGCCTCAAAACATTCCGCCATGGCAAAACTGTCTTCGGTGACCTTGACGATATCGAAGAGGCTGATATCGGCGGCCGGCTTGGGCAGACGCACGCCGCCGTTGCGGCCGCGCACCGTCTCGACGAGACCGGCCTTGTTCAGCGGCTGAAGGATCTTGAAAAGGAAGAGTTCCGACACTCCATAGGCCTTGGCAATTTCCGGGATGCGGCTGAGATGGCCGTCATTGGCAGCGCAATACATGAGCATGCGGACTGCGTAGTTCGTTTGCTTCGTCAGGCGCATTATCGACTCCGGGCTTCGAATTTCCGTGCCCCCGGTTCGGATGAACCCGCGGGCCTCTGGCGGCACTCAAGAACATGTGACCCTCCAGCGATTCTGCCGGTCGCGTCACAACCTCCTGCTTTATATAAGGTGGATGCTAGTTTGGAACAATTCCAAAAAAGCAGAAAATCATGCTTCAGCGATCATGATCAGCTTCCGGCACGCTGTCCACCCTCCAGGCGGGATAAAGTTGACGTTACCAGTCATGTTAGCACCGTGTGCAGCACAATCCGGCTAGTTTGGAGCGGTTTTCTGGCGCAGTTCGGCCTCGTAATCGCGAATCGCCTGCTTGCGCTCTGGCGTTCCCGGATGCGTCGACAGGATATTTGTCCCGGATGTATCGCCAAGCTTCTTCTCGATGACTTCGAAGAAACGCGCGATGGCGGTGGCATCGTAGCCCGCCTTTCGCATGAGTTCGACCGAATGCCGGTCGGCGGCCGCTTCCGCATCCCTGGAATAGGACAGCGCAATCAGACCGCCGCCGTGCACAAGCAGGTCCTCGACGCTATCGCCGACGTCACCGGCGATCAGCATGATCAGTCCCGCCATGCCCGCAGCGCGGTAAATCTGGCGCAGGCTGTGTTCCAGCTCGACATGACCGATCTCATGGGCGAGCACGCCAACCAGCATTTCGGTATCGCCGTCTGCCAGGTCGACCAGTTCATCGGTGATGATCAGCGTACCATCCGGCAGCGCAAAGGCATTCGGACCGATCGCCCCGCCCTCTCGGAAGTTCAGCGTATAGCCAGATAGACCCCGCGCGGAATTCGCCGCTATGCGGGCGAACCCCTCCGAAATCGCCCGCCTCTTGGCTTCGTCCAGCTTTGTGTCATCCAGCACGGTGCGATCCAGCGTTTCCAGCGTGCTCACGGACATCAACTGCGGCACGACGGGAGGCGTGACGGCAACGGCGACCTCCACCAGAACCGGCAGCGCAAAACGGTAAACCAGGCCGGACAAAAGGAATACCGCAGCGACAAAGATCAAAAGACGCGGGTGAAACCGCTCAAGCCCATGAACAAACCCTGCCCGCTTGCGACCATTGGCCAACTGAAGCGCGTCGATCGCGCCGTTATCCGTGGTTTCGAACAATGATCCATCGGGAAACTCGATGCGGCGCGGGATCGAGCCGACCCGCGCCGAGATATCGAGTGCTGGAAAGGGCGCAGATGCGAGTGCCTCGCCATCGTCCGCCCGAGCGACAACCTGCCCCTCCTGCGCGATCAGATGCGCCGGTATCGAGCGGCTGGAATCGCGCGGCTGCCAATCGCCACGGCAGACCGGCTTTTCATCAGAAGCCAAAATCGAAGCCCTCGAATTCCATGAACTCCGCACCGACTGCGGAGCCCTCCCGATCGACCGAGGCGAGAACCTCACCGACATCTCCATCGAAGCGGACGGCGGTGTGCTCATTGACATAACGCGCCATGCGAACCGCCGCCCAGGGGCGCATGAGGCCGAGGGTCAGAACGGTCACGATCACATTCGACACGGCAACCCAGACATAACCGAACCGTGGCAGATCACTCTTGAGATCGTGCTTGCCGTCGAAACGTGTTGCCGACCAGGCAATGTTGCGCACCCCGGCACGATAAAACAGGGCGGCGATACCGAAGGACAAAAGTATAGCCAGATAGGCAACGATGCCCAGGACGAACATCGAGGCCTGGAACTCGGGCGGCAGCGCTTCCGGGTTATCGATCAGCGCGACGATCAGGGACATATTGGCAAACGCCGCCACCGCAATGATGAGCAAACCGAGGATAACGATCAATGCCGAGAAGAACCAGGTCTGGTAGATCGGCCCGAGCTTCGGATCTGTTGCAAAGGATCTGCCGCCATAGCGCAGATTGTTGCCGAGATAGCGGTACATCCAGCGGCTGGCGAGCGGCGCCAGGATGCCGAGCGACAGGACAGCCATGACCGGGCCGGCCATGAAGGCGACGAACGCGCCGCCCATTTTGCCGACAAAATTGAACCGGACGTTTCGGTAGCTGGTGACACGGGCACTGAAGCGCAGGCCGCGCATGATCAACCACGGAAAGAAGAACAGAACGATCACACCCAGGACGAGACCGGCAAGCGGCAACACGGTGAGCACGATATTGTAGATGATGATGTAGCCGAAGACGATCAGACGTCCGATGAAGATCTGCTTGCCCTTGGCGTGATATTCGAAGGCGCGTCCCAGCAGCACCGTGTTGCCGTAGAAATACCGGTTCCGGCGCACCTTCGCCCAGGCCGAATAGATGCCGAGCGTAATGATGGTCAAAAGGATGTTGACGATCCAGATGCCGAAATATTCCGCCGCGTTTCCGGTAAAAGACAGCCGGTGAAAATCCTGCGATGCGGCCGGTAATGGTGCCGTGTCGGTTGTGCTCATCGTCGCCCCTCTTGCGTATCATCAGATGCAATTCAAGAAACGGCCGACTATCCCCCGATATTCTGCCGCCGCGCGAACTCTTAAACGGTCACCACCACAGGTCAACCGCACACCGGCGACGACAACAAAAAAGGGCCTCCCTGCGGAGGCCCAATCGGGGAGGATAAACGATATCCCGGCGTTACTTCATCGTCGGAATGGAGAACTCGGCACCGTCCTTGATGCCGGACGGCCAACGCGAGGTGATCGTCTTGGTCTTGGTCCAGAACCTGATGGAGTCCGTGCCATGCTGGTTGAGATCGCCGAAGGACGAGGACTTCCAGCCGCCGAAGGAGTGATAGGCGAGCGGAACCGGGATCGGAACGTTGACCCCGACCATGCCGATATTGATGCGGCTTGCAAAGTCGCGGGCCGCATCGCCATCGCGGGTGTAGATCGCAACGCCGTTGCCATATTCATGCTTCATCGGCAGATCGAGGGCTTCCTCGTAGGTCTTGGCGCGAACGACCGAGAGAACCGGCCCGAAGATCTCCTGCTTGTAGATATCCATGTCAGGCGTGACGTTGTCGAACAGGCAGCCGCCGATGAAGTTGCCGTTTTCATAACCCTGCAGCTTGAAATCGCGGCCGTCGACAACGAGGTTTGCGCCTTCTTCGACACCCTTGTTGATCAGGCCGAGGATGCGCTCCTTGGCTTCCTTGGTAACGACAGGACCCATGTCGGCCTTCTCGTCGGTGTAAGGGCCTATACGCAGGCTTTCGACCATCGGGGTCAGCTTTGCAATCAGGCGGTCGGCGGTTTCCTTGCCGACCGGAACGGCAACCGAGATCGCCATGCAGCGCTCGCCGGCCGAGCCGTAACCGGCACCCATCAGGGCGTTGGCGGCCTGGTCAAGATCGGCATCCGGCATGATGATCATGTGGTTCTTGGCGCCGCCGAAGCACTGGGCGCGCTTGCCGTTCATTGCCGCCGTGCCATAGACGTAACGCGCGATCGGGGTCGAGCCGACGAAGGAAACGGCCGAAATATCGGGATGCGTGAGGATCGCATCGACCGCGCCCTTGTCGCCGTTGACGACGTTAAGGATGCCGGCGGGAAGACCAGCTTCGATCATCAGTTCGGCCAGACGGATCGGCACGGACGGGTCGCGCTCCGAAGGCTTGAGGATGAAAGCGTTGCCGCAGGCGATGGCAGGCGCAAACATCCACATCGGGATCATCGCCGGGAAGTTGAACGGGGTGATACCGGCGCCGATGCCGACAGCCTGGCGGATCGAATACATGTCGATGTTCGGACCGGCGCCTTCGGTGAATTCGCTCTTGGAGAGATGCGGAATGCCGATGACGAATTCGCAGACTTCGAGGCCGCGAATGACGTCGCCCTTGGCATCTTCGATGGTCTTGCCATGTTCGCGCGACAGCATTTCAGCCAATTCGTCCATGTTGTCGTTCAGGAGCTGGACGAACTTCATGAAGACGCGGGCGCGGCGCTGCGGGTTGGTGGCGGCCCATTTCGGCTGCGCAGCCTTGGCATTCTGCACCGCTGCATCCATTTCCGCGGCGCTGGCCAGCGCCACGGTGGCCTGAACTTCGCCGGTTGCCGGATTGAAGACATTGCTTGTGCGGCCGCTGGTGCCCGCAACGCGCTTGCCCCCAATGAAATGACCAATCTCGTCCATGGGTGATCCTCCTGATCTTGATTATGGCGGGAGTGTCGCACTACAATATGCACAAATCAACGCGCGATATTCAGCAACGGTTGTGCAAAAATTGATGTCATTAATCCCCATGGAGACTGTCAAATGAAAACCGGTTCTGAGAAGATGACCAGAATAGCGGAGCTGGAAATCGATCCGGCCCAACTTGAGGACTACATCGCCCTTTTGAGGGAGGAGATCGACGCTTCAATTACCAAAGAACCGGGTGTGCTGATGCTGCATGCCGTCTCGGTGAAAGACGCGCCTGAAAAGGTTCGCATCCTTGAAGTCTATGCCAGCCGCGAAGATTACGAAGCCCATATCCAGACGCCGCATTTCCTGAAATACAAAACGCAGACCGCCGGCATGGTGACGTCACTCAACCTCGTCGAGGTCGACCCCATCGCGCTCTCAGCCCAATGAGGAATGCGCGATGAACTGGGATGATGTCCGCATGTTCCTGGCGGTTGCCCGCAGCGGCCAGATCTTGTCGGCTTCCAAGAGGCTGGGCGTCAACCATGCCACCTTGAGCCGGCGCGTCACCGCGCTGGAGGAGGCGCTGAAAACCCGGCTCCTCATCCGCCGCACCAATGGCTGCGACCTGACGGCGGAAGGCGAAATCTTCCTGCATGCGGCGGAACGAATGGAAACCGAGATGCTGGCGGCGCAGGCGCAGATCGGCCGCATCGATACTGCCGTCGCCGGCACCGTGCGCGTCGGTGCGCCGGATGGGTTTGGCGTTTCGTTCCTTGCGCCGCGGCTCGGCAGGCTGACCGCCCGGTTTCCGGAACTGCGCATCCAGCTGGTGCCGGTCCCTCGCTCCTTTTCGCTGTCGCAACGCGAGGCCGATATCGCCATCACGCTGGAGCGTCCGGAACAGGGACGGCTGGTTTCATCGAAACTCACAGACTACACACTGGGACTCTATGCCTCGCAGGAATACCTGTCGTCCTATGGCGCGCCGGAAACCGTGGATGACCTGAAACACCATCGCCGCATCGGCTATGTCGAAGACCTGATCTTTACCGCATCGCTGAATTTTACCGGTGAAGTCATGCGCAGCTGGGATGCCTCGTTTGAGATTTCCAGCGCCACGGGCCAGACCGAGGCGGTACGCTCAAGCGCCGGGATCGGCATCCTGCACAACTATATCGCCCGCCAATACCCGGAGCTGATCCGCATCCTGCCGGAAACCACGATCCGGCGCGGCTACTGGACGACCTATCACGAAAGCGCCCGCGATCTCGTTCGTGTCCGCACCGTCGTCGAGTTCCTCCAGGAACTGGTAACGGAAGAACACGGCATCTTTCTGTAAGAGTGCCCTCTACTGCGTTACGGATGCAAAGTCTGATGGCTTCGGGACAAAGGACGGCTTGGCGGCGACCTTCGCCACGTCCTCCCCGGCAATCACAGGCGATTTCGCGGTATTGGCCAGTGCTGCGGCCTCTCCCGGCAGAGGCACCTTGGCGGCCTGGGCGACCGGCTTTTCCACTGCCGCCTCCACCGGCGTTTCCGCGACAGCGGCGGGTCTTGGCCGCCGGCGTACCGCGACCGGGGTCTCTACCATTGCGGGCTGCTGCTCCATAAACGGTTCAACCAAAGGCAGCGGGGCAGGCGCGAAAGCCAGGGCTCCGGCGTTGTTTAACGACGGATTGATGCGCAAGCCCTGCATCAGCGCCACCACGCGGTCGGCCGAGACCGTGGGGCTGCAATAGCGCATCCGGATCTGGGCGGCATCGCCGGAACCGATGCCTCCCGCGCCGTCGTAGGACTTGATGTTCCTGGCAAACTGCCATGCGTAGACGCAGCTGCCACCCTTGCCGATTGAACCGGTGGCATAGCCGAAGACACCATAGGCATTGTCGGAGATCACCGGACTGATCCGCATCTTCACCCCGGACAGGACGTTGCGCATTTCGGCCTCGACCTGCGACTGAGACGGTGCGCCCTTGCTGCGGGCGACCTTTGCCGATTGGCCCTTGCTCACGGTCAGCATGTTTTCGCCGGCGAGATCAGTGGCATTTGCATAGAGGATCGTCTGCTCGATACGCTTTTTTCCGCCTGTCTGGCGAACGCTGATGACGGACAGGCCCGGCAGCGCTGCAACCGCGTATTCGGCGGGAACCGTCGTCGCGAGCGATGGCCAGTCCCCCTGCACGGAGGCCGTCTTGAGGAAGGGATCATCCACCACCGAAGAGCAGGAGGCGAGCGCCGTCAGCGAAAGAAGAACGGAGAGCAGTCTTGTCATCGGCGTGTATCCGTCTGGCTGGTGGCGATCAGGCCCCGTCGTACATCTGCATTCGACAGATGATCGTTGAGGCGCTGGAACACCTGCTTGGCGACCTGTTTGTTTCCCAGGTGATAGTAAGCCCAGCCGCGCAACTGGCTGAGATCGGCAGGCTCCGCCACCAGGCTTGCCCGTGCGTTCAGCGCATCGAGCGTCTTTTGATACTGCTTGCGATCGAAGCTCGCCCGGGCGCGCTGAAAATAGATTTCCACGCGGATTTCCCGGTCGCGTTCGGCGCTGAGCGGATAGGCCCGGATGGTTGCCTCGGCATCATCCGTCAGGCGTCCGCGCAAAAGGGTGAGCGCGGTGCCGTAGGCGGCATCCGCCCGGATCTGTCCGCCGGCGGCAAGACCTTCGGCAAAGGCCGCGCGTGCCTCGGCGAGACGGCCAAGACCGAGATAGCACCAGCCACCGATCTGGGCCGCATCCGCAGACAGCTGCCCACGGCTGCGCAGGCCGGCCAGATCGGTGATGCAGGCGGCATAACGCTTTGCCTGGAAATTGCGGAAATAATTGGCCTGAATGATGCCGCGCGGCTTGACGACCGAAGCGGCCGCCCTTCCCTTCGGCGGCGAAGCCGCCCGAATCTCGTCCCAGATATCGGGATAGGCCGACCCGTATTTTTCCTGCAGCGCGGCGAACTCCTGCGTCTGCGACAGGCGCAGATAGGACAGCGCCAGCCCCTTGACGCGCGCCGGCGCCATCTTCCATTCGACGGCCTTCTGGAACCAGGCGGAGGCTGCCTCATACTGCTTGGAATTATAGGCGTACCAGGCAAGAATTTCGGCGTGATCGGCATTCAATGTCTGCAGGATCGTCGTCGAATAGGATGCGACGATCTTTTCGTCGATCGGGGCCATATCCGGCTTGGCAAAGCGCAGGGATAGCGCATTCATCAGGAATTCCGGATCGCCGGACAGGTCCTGAAGATAGGTGGCCGCGACCTTATAGGCTTCTTCCTCGAGATTTTGCGCAGCGAGGCTGAGATAAAGCCCCTTGGCATTCGAAGCGTCCGCCTGGATCGCCAGCGCCTTGCTGAACCACTGGGCGCTGACGGCCGGCTGCTTTATCTTCAGATAATACCAGCCGAGCAGCGCCATGTCCCCGGTCTTCGGCGGGACGGCTGCCTTGAGCGGCGCAAGCTGATCGTCGGACAGCGGTACCGTCTGCTTTTCATCGGAGTTGAAATCGGCCACCGTCTTGCGCATCAGATCGAAAGCGACCGGCTGCAAACCCGCCTGCATCGCAGGCGTCACGGCCAGCTTCTGCATCACAACCTGGACTTCCGCGGCCGAAAAATCGCGGATAGCCTTCTGCAGCGTCGTCACCAGAACCGCATCCGGCAGGCGCTTGTCGCCCTCGCGCAGCAGGATGCCACGGTAGACGTCTGCGAGCGGCTGTTTCATGCCGGTCTGCGCATAGGCGTCGATCAGCGTCCAGAGCAGGTCCACTTCCGTTTCGGCCGCAGGGTCGATACTGCCGCCCGCCTGGATGACCTCCATCCAGTTGTTCCCCTTCGCCGCTTCCGTCATCAGCACGCGCTGTTTGCGGCGCGCAAGCTTTTCGGTGAAATCGGCCGTCGGCTCCCAGTCCGGCGTTTCGCTCTTGCGGCGAATGATCTCGGCGTCGATACCGGTAAAATCGCTTCTGTCATAGAACTGCCAGAGGACGGTTTCGTCGATCCCGCGGGCCGATTGCGGCAGATAAAGGTCTTTGGGCATTTCGAATTGCGGGAACTTCAACCGAAGCCGGGCCGCCTCGGCGGCCACCCGGTGCTCCTGCTTCTGTTCGGCATAATAATAAAGAGCAGCAATCTCGACGTCATCGGGCTGGTTTTCTGCGGCTCGGGATGCCTTTGCGGTTTGCCCGTTGCCGGCCTTTGCCGCAGGCTCGATCTGCCCGGCTGCGGCCGAGGCCATTGCTTCATCCACGATGCGGAAAGAGCCGGCCGCCTGTGTCAACAACTTGGCGGAGTCTTCGGAGAATGCCGTTGCGGGCAGAAGCAGGCTCGATGCCGCAAAAAGAGTGAGCAGATGTTTTTTCATCATGATCGTTGATCCGACCTCACACCCTTGCGCGGAATGGCAAGCCCGAGCCACACGGCGAAGACACCCATAAACCCGACGATGAGCAGAACGTAGAACTGGAAATTGTCCGAGAACCATGCAGCGGCCAAGCGCCTGATATTGCTGGGACTCTGGTCGGTCATCCCGGCAATGAAATGCGAGCTCGCCGGCAGGGTATTGACTGCAAGGCTTGCAATCTCGATTTCGGCGGAGCCGCCATTCAATCCCGCCCAGACAGCGGGCTCGACAAGCCTTCGAACACCAAGCGCGATGTCTGCGGGCGATGCCGCGTGCACAACGGTCCAGACCGCATCACCGGAAGGCGACGGCACTTGGGTCAGCGTCAGCAGGGAATGGCCGTCCTTGAGCTTTGCCACCGGGCCGGCACCATCTTGATAATGCAGCCACTTGTTGAAGCGCGCACCCGCCCCTGAGAACCAGCTATGCAGCTTTGATGTGACGGACGACTGTTCGTCCGGACGGGTGGTTGATTTGCGGAAGGCATCCAGCAACGCGCTGGATTCGCCGCCATCTTGATCAACGCTTGCCGTGAAGGCGCTGCCCCCGATGGCCGCCGTCTGCAGCGGATCGACGTCGGCAACAGCAGCCGCTTCCATCGCAAACGCGCCAGACGGAAACGCTCCCTTGCCGGCATTGCCGAGATCGGCAAAGGCGTTCCTGGTGTTGATCACCAGCGCATTGCGGCCTTCAGAAGGGGTCGTTACACCGAGGCGAATATCCGCATTGAGCGGATTACGGGCAGCCAGCGCCAGGCGGGACAAAATGGTGAGGGCAGCACTTGCCGACTGCGCATCCGGCCGCTCGACGACAATATCGAACGGTTTGCCGTCGGCATAGGGATAGGCGGTACCGGCGAAGGCGCCGATGTCCGGAAGGCGGCCGATCCGGGCAAGCGCGGGGATTTCGATTGCCGTTTCCTTGAGGAGAATGAAACGTGGCGTCATGTCGCCGCGCCCTTCCGGCGTACAGGTCTCATCCGTGCTAACAGGCAGTTCGGCGAGAAGCTCGACCTTGTTGTTGCCCGGACGGAATGCCCGTAGCGGCAACTCGATCAGCTTGCCGTCAAATTGCTCGCCGTCGCCGTTGCGGAAGGGATAGCTGGTGACGACCCGGTCGTTGACCCGAACCAGGAATTGCGCTGTCCGCTTCAGGCCGGGGGATGTGGCGGCGTGCAACTTCAGGCCGATCGTCGCGTAGTCTGCCGGATAGAAATCCGCCGGCATGACCATGTTGAAGCCGGTCCGTGACAGGCGCCCGGAAAACACGCGGGTCTCATAGCCGGTTTCTGCGAGCGTATAGGTTTTGGACGCATCGGCAACGATCGTGCCCGTTCCCGCGGCAAAGATGCCGCTGTCGAGGCTTTCCTTCAACGGTCCCCGGATCGCTTCCAGAAGCTGGCCGCTCATTTCGGCGCGGGTAGTGCCCCGCAGGCTGACCATGGCGCGCCCGTCCTCTGCCGCATCCCTGACCGACAAGCCATAGGGCGGAATTTCACCATTGCGCGTCTGCGCGCGGGTCTTGTCCGTCGATACATAAAGGTCGATGCCGGGACCCGTGCCGGGCCTGTCCCCGATAGTGACGGCGACATCGTCCCGGTTGAGAAACAGCGCCAGCGTCTGCAGAACCGGGGCCGCGTCATTGAGCATCTCGGCAGTCGCCGTCTGCGGCAGGATCAGCCTGATATCGGTCAGATTGGCATCCGTGCGCGCAACCGTGAGCAGATCGTTGAAGGAGCGAAACCCATGGCCGCTCGCGGCAACAAAACCGCTGGCCGCCGGATTGAATTCGCTCCAGAGTTCATAGGTTGCTTCCAGCGAGCAATCGACCCGATGGAACTGCCGCGCCCGCACCTGTACCTGATTGCGGCCTGCTCTGAGGAGTTCGGCGCCAACGCTGATCATTGCAGACTTGAATCCGTTCGGCGAACCGATGCGAAACGTACCTGCGGCCTTGCCGTTGACTTCGACGTCCATCACCGAGCTATCCGGCAGAACCGAAACGGCATTGCGATAGGCAAGCGCGAGTTCGCCGCCGCTTGCGGCCTGATCGGCAGACAGATTGAAGCTCAGCTTTGTCACATCGTCCTCGCCGGACAGGCGATAGGCAGGCAGCGCCTGTTCGAACGGCACCATCGCGCCATTTGTCCTGGCGGCAGCAACCTCGACCGGCACCGGCCGGGTCGACAGGATGCCGCCGCTTTCAAGCGGCGCCATGCGGACGGCGGCGGGTGTAGCGTCCAGAAGGCTCTGGGCCGATAGCGGCAGCGCCTGAGCGAAGATCAGGGCCAACGAAAAAGCGGCGGTTTGGGCGCGGCGGGATTTAGCCATAGAGTTGCGCTCCTGGATGGACTGGGCCGGTTTCGGCAATTTTGGCAGGTGCGGAGACGGGTACGACCTTGTTGTCGTTGAGCACCATCGGCGCATCCTCGAAGGACTGGACGACGCTTTCGCGGATCAGGCCGGCGCTGTAGCGGATGGCGCGCAGCGATTCCGTCAGGCTCCAGAGCGCAAACCGGCTGGTCCCCCAGAAGAAGTTCTTGCGGGTCTGGCGGCGCACCAGGCGATCCTGCAGCACGGACTGGTCGGAATACATCAGCTCTGCGATCGCCATCACGGTTTCGGGCGTGCGTTCGGCATAGGCAAAGCCGCAGATCGCGGTCTGCTCCAGCACGCGGCGCGAGCGATAGACGACATTGAAGTTCACGGTCTGGCCGCCGCGGCGCACCTCCACCTTCGCCAGTGTCGGGTTGGCGAGATCAAGCTTCGGCTCCTTGTCGACGAACTCGATAGAGACGCCGCCGCTCGAGGCATCCTGGATAATCACATGATGGATGATATCGTCGATATGCATCAGCGCATGGCGCTTGACCGGCAGGCGCTGGTTGCGGCGCAGTTCGCGGCGCTCGGCAATGGCGCCCAGTGCTGCACCGGCAAGGCCCAGATTGATCAGGTTCCACATCGCGACGATCAACAGCAATTCGCTTGCGACCGGCTCTGTCAGCACGCGGTAGCCCGAATAAAGGGCTGCGGCGAGCAGCAGGAAGAAGATGGCAAAATACGGCGTTGCTAAGGGCGACAGCTTGCTCTTGTCCAGCGTCTGGCCCTTGGCCGTCACATTGAAGGTCGGCTTGCGCGGATTGCGCACGACGCTGACGATGCTGCCGAACAGGAAGACGGCCTGCACATATTCATAAAGCTCGGAAATCCACGGCCAGCGGACGCGGCCATAGAGATAACTCTGCATCGCAAACGAGCTGATCAGATAGGTGACCGCATAGGAGGCGAACTCAAGGATATTGGCCTTATAGATTTCCAGCGAGAAGAAGATGTAGAGCAGCGGCGAAAACATGAAGGCGAGCCGCGACAGCGGAAACAGCCAGAACATGTTGATGCCTGCGTAGCAGATGCGCTGCGGGATCGTCAGGCCCTTGGCCAGGAACGGCCGCTTGAGGATAAGGATCTGCAGCATGCCCTGGCACCAGCGGGCACGCTGGCCGATGAAGGAGACGAAGGTTTCCGGCTGCAGACCGGCGATCAAGGGCTTGTCGACATAGACCGAATGCCAGCCCTGGCAATGCAGCGACAGGGCCGTTTCGCAATCTTCGGTGATCGACTGGCCGGAAAATCCATCCGTGGTCATCAGCGCCGAGCGGCGCAGGACGGCGGCCGAGCCGCAGAAGAACGATGCGTTCCACTTGTCGAGCCCACGCTGCAGGATCGAATAGAACATCTCGTTTTCCGACGGCATGCGGGCAAAGGTCTGGAGGTTCTTTTCCAGCGGGTCCGGATTGAGGAAATAATGCGGCGTCTGGACGAGGAAGAGCTTCTCATCCTCGCTGAAGAAGCCGACGGTCTCGCGCAGAAAATCGCGCACCGGGGCATGGTCGGCATCGAAGACGACGACCAGTTCGCCCTTGGAGATCTTCAAGCCTTCGTTGAGATTGCCGGCCTTGGCGTGATCGTTCTGCTTGCGGGCGTGATAATGCACGTCCATGGCGGCGCAGAGCGCCTTCAGCTGTTCATGACGGCGGATGGCCGCGACCGAGATGTGCGGGTTCTTGTGATTGCGCTTGGCATCCGTGCCGCCGTCGTCGAGCAGGTAGATATTAATCTTGTCCTTCGGATAGGCCATCGACTTGGCGGCAGCCAGCGTCACGGCCAGAAGCTCGGCATCTTCGTTATAGCTCGGAATGAAGACATCGACCGTCGGCAGATCGGCGACGGCACCCATATCCGGCGTCTTCCGCTTGATCGGATCGATGACCATGAAGAAACTGATCGCCAGCATCGCCAGGCAGTACATTTCAGCCAGATACAGCAGGAAGCCCGGGATGAAATTCAGCGGTTCGGAAATGTTGGGCAGCGTTTCCGTCGTGCGCCAAAAACCGTAGCGTAGCGCGATGATGCCGGCAAACACGAGCGTGATCACGCGGAACGTGCTGTTATCCGGCCGGGTCATGCCGATAAACATGATGCCGAGAACGGCAAAGGAGAGCATCAGCTGCGCTTGAAGGCTCATCGGCAGCAGAAGAAGCGCCAAGCCGAGTGCCCCGGCCGGAACGGCCAGATATTTTCCGCACGTCATGTGCCACCAACCCCATCGTCATTTTCAGCGGCGCATCATGCGGGCCGGTTCTACATCGAACAGCCGGAACCTAAGCGGCGAAGGGTCAACAGAATCCTAATTTGCGATGGGGTGGCCGGAAAGGACACAGGACGAGGTTAACACGGGGTTTACGGCGTGCGCCAAGATATGAGGAGGGGGAGCAAGGGGCCGCGCGAAGGAACATGCAGGCCGTCATCGCGTTGATGTTTCATAACAGGAGACAGACTGATGACGCTTCCCCCCGACCCCATTCCTAGCCCCATTCCGCCGATCCCGCAACCGGTGCCGGTCAGGGAGCCCGAGCCAGACCGTCTGCCGGACGAGGAACCATTGCCCAATCCCGACGAAAATCCGGAACCGCCGCAGCAGGTGCGAGCATTCGATTTGATGTGCGATTTGAGGTAGATTTTCTGTCCTTGACGCGGATCTGGGGGCCAGCAAACGCTCGGCGACGGTACAGGTTGCGGCTACAAAAAACCATATCGAATATCAGTGGCATTGACTTGTCTCCGCCGTCAACTTCAATTCACAGTTGATCGAATCGACCTATTCAAGGTGATTGATGCCCGAATGCCTGAACATTCTTCAATGGCGCGCTTGTACGAGAAGTGAGGTAGCCAATTGGCTTACCACTGAGAGGGGTGACAGACCTGATGGGGCAGCGCTCGTCGTTCGGACGCAACTGCGGCCGGTGGACGTGTATTGTTATCTTGTAGCGCGTTTTGGCAGACCAAACGGCTTCCAAAATTTTCTCCGTCGGGATGATAGCGACAATTGGATTCACTGGGACTTCAATTTGAAGTCCGGAAATGTCGATGTGTACTTCGCGGGAACGTCGAGGGACGTGCATATAATGATTGGAGAAACCCTTTCCGACCACGAGTGGGACGCCCTCATCAAGGCAATCAAAATAGACTTCGGGCGACTAGGACAGCAAAAATCCACGGTTTTGCGCGACCTCGAAAAATACGTCGTGTTCCAGAATAAATTTGTCGCGCTATCGGGCATCTGTGCAGACCTTCACGCCGATATTGTTGACACGCCACCGCGACTGCGAATGCCCACAAGTTCATCCGCATACAGTGAAGACCGAGACGCCTTTCAAGGCACAATAAAGCAAATCTCGGCAAGAGCCGCCCGGCTTTATGGCAATTGCCTTCAGTTGCGATTGCTCACGCCCATTATGGCTGAAGCGTTCATAAACATGGTGATCTTGATGTTTTGCAAGGACACTATTCGCAATGATGCGGTCCAATATCAGGCTTTCATTCGAGCGAAGGTACCGCAGCGCTTGGAGTTGCTAACCAGCAATTGCCACGGCTTTATTCGGCACATCGACACGGGCACGAGCGCGTACAGGGATTTCATGCGAGTTATCGACAAACGGAACTTCGCACTGCATGGAAATGTCGATCCGCAGCGGGAGCAGATCGAGACCGTCTATTTTGACGGGAAAAGACCCCTGTTCAATGAACCTGGCATCAATGTTGAAAAACAATTTGATCACATGGAGGCTTTGTACGAACCTCACGACGTGATCAGGGAATACGAGGCCGTTCACGAGTTTCTCTTGGAGATCAGAGAAAATCTCGATGGCCGAACCCGATCATTTTTCGATCAGGTGATCACGGATGCTTATCCTGGTTTCGAGCTTCGAAAAAAGCGCGTCACGCGAATATTGCCGGATCACAACGTCACAGGCTTCATGCAAGGAATGCGATATGATGATGAGTTGGATGTAACCTAGTAATGCCCTGTTCCGTATAGGTGATAGCTCTCCGCGCCTTGCCAGAATCATCTACTAACACCCAATCGCGCCTGCCGGTGCAAATGATGTCTTCAGCATTTCGCCATGGAAGGACATCCATCATTGATGATTTATTCGAACACGTTTGGAAGCTTTGGAAAAAGTTGCAGGCTTATTTCGCGCCGACAATATTGGAGCGGCGTTCCCGGCATGTTCCACAAAAACTCTCTGAGAACATGTCGCCGCCCCATCTCATATGATGTGGCGCGCAACCTGATGATTTGACTGTGGAAAGAATGGTACGGTTGGGGGGTCTCGAACCTCCGACCTCAGGTGCCACAAACCTGCGCTCTAACCAACTGAGCTACAACCGCACAAAACAAAGCTGACGAAACAAAGTCGCGCCGCGCTTTCCGGGTCAAATACGGGCAGTGCGGATTTTTTGCAAGCCATAACTTGCCCGTAGATGTGAAAAAACCGGGTAAACAATCACCCGGTTCTTTTTGTCATGCGGCGCAGACAAGGCCGGCGCCTTCAGAAATCAGTTCTTCTTGAAGCCGGAGATGGCCTTTTCGGCGGCATCCTTGCCAGGCTTGGTCACGGTTTCGGCAACCTTGCGGGTGGCTTCCTGCATCGACTTTGCCTGCTCCATGGCAAGCTCGGCCTGCTTGCGGATGAAGGCGGTCTGCAGTTCGAACAGTTCGGAAACCGACTTGACGCTGAGAAGTGCTTCCATGTGCGACAGCGAGTTCTCTGCATTGGTGCGCAGGGCATCGATCGCCTTGAGGCCGAGTTCGACGGTGCCGGACTGCGCGCTTTCAAATGTCGCTTCAACGGTCTTCGTCGCGTCTTCGGCGGCGGTCTTCATCTTGGAATAGGCTTCCTTGGACTGGGCGGCACCCTTTTCAGCGAAATCGCGGAAAGTTTCGGTGACCTTTGCCGGGTCGAACGAGGCAAGCGAAAAGACGTCGTCGGTTTTCTTGGTAGCCATGATCTGCGCTCCTTGGTTTCAGGCCCTCTCATGAGGCACCTGTTGTTCAATGATGTCTATATAGGCGATCTCGTTGTGCATTGCAATATATTTGTGCAATGCAGCATTCATTAAAATCACCTGCATTAACCTTCTGCGCCGAAAGGCTTGCGCGTCATGGTGAGCAAGCTGGACCCCTAGCGTCGCTGCGTCTATTAATAGACTGTTAACAATCCCGTCCCCGTGACGGTTGCGCAAACCAGGTCAGCCGATGCCCGCAAAATCGTATCCCTTTATCGACATCGCCGTTCATGAACGGGTGCGGGAGCATTTTGCCAAAGGCGATGCTGCCGTGCTGTTTTCACCCGACATGAGCCAGGTGCTGTGGTCGAATGGCGAAGGCGCGTTCCTGTTCGGCCTGCCGTCGATCTACGATTTCATCGACAGCGGGGCCAACCGCAACGATGCCGCCTATCGCCAGATGGAGGCCGCCGCGCGGCAGTTGAAGCGCAGCGGCGACAGCCGAGCGTTCCTGATGCGCATCGCCTCCGGCTTCCAGCGCGCTTCGGTCAGTGCCTCGGTCGAGATGATCTCCGTGCGGCCGGGTGAAACGGCGATCCTTTTTGCCGCACCCCGTAGCGGCAAGCCGCTTGCCATTCAGGACCGCGCCGCAAGGATGATCTCGGGCTTCGACGACCCGGATACGCATATGGCCGTTCTGGACGGCGACGGCGCCGTGCTTGCCGCCTCGCCGGGTTTCAAGGCGCTGGCCATGACGCCGCAGACCTGCCGCTCGCTGGTGACGGCTGTCACCCGCGACAGCGACTGGCTGCTCAAGCGTCCGGTCCCGACGGGCAAGGGCCACCTGCCGGCGGCCATTGGCAAGCTCTCGGAGCGTCCCGCCCTGCATCTGCTGTTCGCGGTCGAGACCATTCTCGGCAACCTCGATCCGGGAACGGATTTTCAGGAGACTGCGGATGTCAACGACACGCCCGCCGTAGCGGAGTCTGTTGCCGACCAGACCGCCGCGCCGCTTCTGGCGCCTGCGGCTCTGCCCGCCGATGTCATAGACGAGATCGGACAGATCGAGGACATCGCGCTGGAGGACGATGGTTTCGTTCATGCGCATGACGACATCGTTCCTGCACCAGAGACCGAACAGCCTTTCGCTGATGATATTGCGGCTCCTGTTGAACCCGTGAGCGAAGAAGCAGCGCCGCATCTGGAATTGTCCTCGGGTTCGCAGCCGGAGCACATCGCTTCCGATGCCGCTGTTTCCGATGCTTTTGGGCCAGGCAAATCCAGCGAAACGGATGCCCCAGAGGAAACCGCCGTTACGCCGGGAGCCGGTGAAACGGTGGCAGGCGAGATTGCAACCGGCGACACATCGTCGGCCGAACCGGTGGAAGCGCCGGAAGAGCCTGCCCAATGCAGTGTTGTGCCAGATGAACCGGTTTTGACCGGCGCCGCAAGCGGTGCTGCGACTACCGAAACCGCCCCGGATGATCTGGCAGACGACGACACCGCCGCCATCGTTCCAGCCGATATCACGCTGGAAGAAACACTTGCCGAAGACGCAGGCGCGGCGGAGTCTGTGAAAGGTTTCGTCTTCAACCCGAACAGCCGCGCTGTCCGTTTCGTCTGGAAGATCGATGCAGACGGGCGGTTCAGCGAGATTTCCGAGGAATTCGCAACGGCAGTCGGGCCGAGCTCCGCCGATATTGCCGGGCAAAGCTTCAGCGATTTGGCGGATCGCTATCACCTCGACCCCGGCAACACGATCAGCGAACTTTTGAAGCGGCGCGACACGTGGTCGGGCAAGACGATCTACTGGCCGGTGGAAGGCACGAGCCTGCAGGTACCGGTCGATCTTGCCGCCCTTCCGACCTATTCGCGCAACCGCGAATTCGATGGATTTCGCGGTTTCGGTATCGTGCGCGTGGCCGATACGGTGGACGACGAACACGCCATGGGGCTGCGCTTCGGCGCGCAGGCCGAAGACAACGCAGTAGCTGTGCCCAGCGGCGAACCGCTTTCCAGCGATATGGAGGCGGACGCCATTGGGGCCGCTTCAGACAACACGATCGACGACAGCGAGCCCCTGCCTGCAGAGACAGAGGCGGACGCGCTTCCCGTGTCCGAACCGGTTGCGCAGCAGACAGACGACGCGGCCGTTTTCGCCGATCACGAGGAAGACCTGCCCGAAAACGGCGAGCTGCAGGAAGACCCCTTCCGTGGCGAGCGTCCGGCATTGAAGCTGGTCGATAATGCCGGACGCCGCGCGTACGACAAGGTCGTCCAGCTCGACAATCACCGCCCGCAGGGCATGGAGACGCTGAGCCGCAGCGAACAGGCCGCCTTCCGCGAAATCGCGCGGCAACTGGCTGAAAAGGCCGGCGCGCGCCCGAACGAAGACATGCCGGCCACAGACGAACCCGCCATGACCGCTTCGCTCGAAGAGCCGATGCCGCCGGAGGCTCTGGAAAGCGATAACCGCTACGCTGGTGATAGTGATGAGAACGCCGTCATGATCGCAGAGGGCACAGTGCCCGAGACGCCTGCCCCGATCGTGCCTGCGCGCACGAGCAGCAGCAGCAGCCTGACACCGGATATCCTCGACAACCTGCCGCTGGCTCTTCTGGTCCACAGCGGCGACGATCTTTACCACGCCAATTCCGAATTCCTGAAACTGACCGGCTATGCCGATCTGGATGCGTTGCGGCAGGAAGGCGGCATCGACGCGCTTTTTGCCGGCGAAGAGGATGGCCAGTTCGACCTACCCGACGGCGCGATGATGGTGATCCGCAACGATGGCCAGCTCGTGCCGGTCTCGGCAAGACTCCAGTCCATCCGTTGGGAAGACCAGAGCGCGCTGATGATGGCACTTTCGGCCACCCAGACCATCGCCTCACCGGTGGCAATCGATACACCGCCGGATGCCGTTGCCGAGGACGACGGAGAAGGGCCGGAAATTCAGGCGTTGCGCATGGAGGCGGAAGAACTCCATTCCATTCTTGAGACGGCAACCGACGGCGTCGTCGTCGTTGGTGCGGAGGGTGAGATCCGCTCCGTCAACCGTTCGGCGAGCGCCCTGTTCAACTATGACGATGGTGAAATCCGCGGCAAGCCGTTCGCGATGCTGTTTGCCCACGAGAGCCAGAAGGCCGTTCTCGACTATCTCGCCGGCCTTTCCGGCCATGGTGTCGCAAGCGTCCTCAACGACGGCCGGGAAGTGATCGGCCGAGAGGCCTCCGGCGGTTTCATCCCGCTGTTCATGACCATGGGCCGCCTGTCCTCCTCCAATGGCTTCTGCGCCGTCATCCGCGACATTACCCAGTGGAAGCGGACAGAAGAGGAACTGCGCAACGCCAAGCGGGCCGCCGAAACGGCCAATGCCCACAAGAGCGATTTCCTTGCCCGAGTCAGCCACGAAATCCGCACGCCGCTCAACGCCATCATCGGCTTTTCCGACATGATGGCGAGCGAGCATTTCGGCCCGATCGGCAATCCGCGCTACGTCGAATATGCCGGCGATATCGGCCGCTCCGGCCGCCATGTGCTCGATATCGTCAACGACCTGCTGGATATTTCGAAGATCGAAGCCGGCGAGATGGACCTGGAGTTTACGGCTGTCGAGATCAACGATGCGGTGTCGGAGGCTGTCTCGCTGGTGCAACCGCAGGCCAACAGCCAGCGCGTGATCATCCGCACCTCGCTGTCCGGCTCGGTGCCGAACGTTGTTGCCGATAACCGCTCGATCAAGCAGATCGCGTTGAACATCCTGTCGAATGCCATCCGCTTCACCCCATCCGGCGGCCAGATCGTCGTTTCGACCGCCTATGAGGCCAATGGCAGCGTCATCCTGCGCATCCGCGACACCGGCGTCGGCATGACCCGCACCGAGCTTGAACAGGCGATGAAACCTTTCCGCCAGGTCACCACCGGCGCGCGAAAGCGCGGCGACGGCACCGGCCTCGGCCTGCCGCTGACCAAGGCGATGGCAGAGGCGAACCGGGCGCAGTTCTCGATCAACTCAGCACCCAACGAGGGCACGCTTGTGGAAATCTCCTTCCCGTCGCAGCGGGTTCTCGCAAATTAGCAAAAAACGATAAGCCTCTGCAAGCAAAGACAAAAAAAGAGGCAGCTAAAAAGCCGCCTCGATAGTTGAATGCTAAAACAGGTGCTCGAGAAGTAATGACATCATGTCTGCGCCGGCATCTCTGCCAAAGCCAACCTCACATCGGATGGCCCCAAGTTGAGATCACCATGCGCCGCCATTCGTAAACAAAACCTTTCCAGCCAACCCGCGAATTTTAACCATCGGCCCGTAAGACCTAAGCTTTGGTTAATTCGGCAGGCCCGAAATCGTTAACGCGGCAAACTCAATTTCCAAGCTCGGCGAGGTTGGCATAGAGATCGAGCGCTTCCGGATTGGCAAGCGCCTCCTTGTTCTTGACTGGCCGGCCATGCACGACCTCACGCACAGCAAGCTCGACAATCTTGCCGGATTTCGTGCGTGGGATATCGGTGACGGCGATGATCTTTGCCGGCACGTGGCGCGGTGAAGCGCCACTGCGGATTCTGGCCTTGATCGCCTTTACGAGATCGCCGGTCAGCTCATGCCCTTTCGCCAGCCGCACGAACAGGACGACGCGAACGTCGTCATCCCAGTCCTGGCCGATGCAGATCGCCTCGGCGACCTCGTCCATCTGCTCCACCTGATTGTAGATTTCAGCCGTGCCGATGCGCACGCCGCCCGGATTGAGCGTCGCGTCGGAGCGGCCGTGGATGACGATGCCGCCATGACCGGTCCATTCGGCAAAATCGCCGTGGCACCAGATATTGTCGAAACGCTCGAAATAGGCCGCCTTGTATTTGGCACCCTCCGGATCGTTCCAGAACATCACCGGCATGGAAGGAAACGCCCTGGTGCAGACGAGTTCGCCCTTTTCCTGACGTACCGGCTGACCGTCGTCGTTCCAGACATCCATGGCAAGGCCGAGTCCAGGCCCCTGGATTTCGCCGCGCCAGACCGGCTTCAGCGGATTGCCGAGCACGAAGCAGGAAACGATATCGGTTCCGCCGGAGATCGAAGCCAGCTGGACGTCCGGCTTGATGCCTTCATAAACGAAGGAAAAGCCTTCCGGCGACAGCGGCGAGCCGGTCGAGGTCATCAGCCGCAGCGACGAGAGATCATGGGTGGAGACCGGCATGAAGCCGCCTTTGCGCACGGCATCGATGTATTTTGCCGAGGTGCCGAAGATCGCGAACTGCTCGTCGCGGGCATAGTCGAACAGCACGTTGCCATCAGGATGGAACGGCGAACCGTCGAACAGGCAGAGCGTCGCGCCAAAGGCAAGCCCGGAGACCAGCCAGTTCCACATCATCCAGCCGCAGGTGGTGAAATAGAAGAGCTTTTCGCCCTCTTTGAGCCCGCAATGAAAGCGGTGCTCCTTCATGTGCTGCAACAAAGTGCCGCCAGCGGAATGGACGATGCACTTTGGAACGCCGGTGGTGCCGGACGAGAAGAGGATATAGAGCGGATGTGCGAACGGCAGCGGCAGAAATTCAAGTGTTGCGGCCGTAAACGGCGCGATGAAATCGGCCAGCGTCCTGCCGTTTTCCAGCGACGCCGCGAGCGTATCCGCATCGCCGGTGTAGGGAACGATCAAGGCCGGAACGCCAAGCGTCCTGGTAACAGCCTGCACCTTGGAGACAACATCCTGACGTTTGCCGGCATACCAGTAACCGTCGCAGGCGATGAACAGCTTGGGCTCGATCTGGCCGAAGCGGTCAAGCACGCCCTGTTCGCCGAAATCCGGGGAGCAGGACGACCAGATGGCGCCGATCGAGGCTGTAGCTAGCATCAAGGCGATGGTTTCCGGCATGTTCGGCATCATCGCCGCAACGCGGTCACCCTTGCCGATGCCCTGCGCCTTCAAGGCCTGCTGCAGTTTTGAGACCAGAGACCGCAACTCGTCCCAGGACATGCGTGACTGCACCTTGTCCTCGCCCCGGAAAACCAGCGCATCGCCGCTTCCGGTATAGCGCAGGAGATTTTCGGCGAAATTGAGCGTGGCGTCCGGAAAAAAGCGGGCATCCAGCATCACATCGCCATGGATCAGCGCCCGTTCGCCGCGATCGCCGATGACCCCGCAATGATCCCAGACCGCCGTCCAGAAATCGGCGCGCTCGGTGACCGACCAGTCATGGAACGCATCATAGTCCACAAAAGTCCTGGAAAAGCGATGTCCGCACCAGTCGATGAACGCCTTCATCGGCGTCTTTTCGATGAATTCTACCGACGGTATCCAAAGGGGCCGATCTGACTGCATTTTTTCCTCCGCTTCCCAATCCAGCTCTATATCATGCTGCGACGCAAGATAAACAGGGCATACAAATGATGGCTGTGGCAGTTGCGACATTTCGCGTGTCAACCGTTTGATTTCCGAGCAATGAAAGCCTATCCAGAGGCCTTCAAACCGATTGAAAGTGCCCCGGACGGCCATGAAGCCATTGTTCATCATCGCCAGCAGAAAAATCGGATGGCGTGCGTTTTTCCTGTCGCGCACCGTGGCCTGGCTGATTGTCGGCGTGATCGCGCTGACGATCCTGTTCAAAGTGGCCCTGCCCCTGTTCGTCTCGACGGCAAGCGTCAAGACGAATATGGAACGCGTGCTCTCATCGTGGACCGGCGCGCGGGCAAATATCGCCGGTGATCCCGACATCAGCTTCTGGCCGCAGCCGGTGCTGACACTGCGCAATGTGACCTTTGAAGGCGGCGAAGAGGCGGCACCGGAACTCCTGGCGAAGGCCGACGCGATCGCGGCCGGCTTCGACATTCTTGCCGCCCTGCGCGGCACGCCGGTCTTCTACGACTTCCACCTGGTCAACCCCGTTTTCAAGGTGGAGCGCAGGCTCGACGGTACATTCAACTGGCGCCGTGCCGGCTGGATGGCCGATGCCATTGCCGATGCTTCCGGCAAGACGCCGTCCCCTGCCCGCGATACGCCAATCGGCGACATCGAGATCGTCAACGGTACGGTCGACCTCATGGATCGCATGACCGCCAGCACCCATCGGGTAACCGGCATATCCGGGTCCGTGGATTGGCCAACGCCCACGGCGCCGATAAACGCCAGCCTCTCGGCGGTGATGAACGGCGAAAAGGTGGATGGGACTATCGCCTGCGATGAACCGCTGATGTTGTTTTCCGGAAAAAACAGCGCGATCGAGACGTCCTTCAGCTCCCCACTGCTGACATTCAACTTCAAGGGCACGGGCAATGTGTCTCCTCACCCTTTTACGTCCGGCCGCGTTCAACTCACGGCCAGGTCGCTCCCTGCGATTCTGGCATGGGCAGGCGGCAAGGCACCGCCTGCCGGAAACGCCGGAACAGCCAGCATCGATACGAGCATGACCTTATCGGGTGCGATGCTGAAAATGGACAATCTGGCGCTTTCGCTTGACGGCTCCAATGCGACAGGCGTTCTGGATATCGCGTGGAAACGGGCAAACGGGCCCCGTGTCGATGGGACTCTCGCCTTTGACCGGCTCGACTTACCGGCTTTGCTTGCATCGTTCGTGCCGCCGCAACAGCCGTCCGGTAACGCCGAGGCCATGGACATAAGCCTCCTGAGACAGATCAGCCTCGACCTCCGGCTGTCGGCGCAGGAAGCGAGCTACGGTCCCCTGGTCTTGACGGACATCGCAGCCGGCGTTTTGGCCGAGGGCGGCCGCGCCTCCGTCGATATCGGTGACGGCACCTATGCCGGCGGCGCGATCAGCGGCCGTTTGGCTCTTGCCAATGATGGCGCCGATGGCGGACAATTGCAATTTTCCCTGAAGAACGCCGATCTCGTGTCCGTTGCCGCCAGTCTTGGGCTAACGGGCCCGCTGCCGCTCGGCCGTGGCGTGCTGAGCGCCGATCTTTCCACCACCGAGCCGCTTTCGCAAATGACGGTGGCAGGAATCTCCGGAGAAATCCGCTACACCGCCGGCAACGGCACCGTCAGCCATTTCAACGTGCCGGAATTCGAGCGGCTTGCAGCACAGAGCCGCGTCTTCAAAATGGATCAGGCAAGCGACGGCTCCTTCACGTTTACGACGGCCGAAATCACTGCGACGCTGCGAAATGGGTCTGCGGAACTCGACAAGGCCGAGATCAAGGGCGACGGGCGAACGCTGTCCCTTGCCGGGATCATTCCCTATGGGGGCGGCGGACTGACCCTTGCCGGCTCGATGCGCAGCGACGATACCGCGATCCCCGCCATCCGCTTTTTCGCCGGGGGTTCCTGGCCCAATCCAGTGATTTCGCCGTTGACGGCAACGCCCGCGCAGCCATGATGACGCCGCATCGACTTTGCCACAGGTCATTCTAAAATAAGCAGCCGAATCAGCCCACAGGAGATGTGTCCGTGCTGCGTTTCCTTGCCGCCCTGCTCAAGATCGCATTGGCATCGCTGCTGACGGGTGCCGGGCTTTCGATCTTCAACATATCATCGGCGCAAATCCTCGAGCAGGCCGGCCTGACGCCGGACGTGCTATGGGCTTACCTGCTGCGGTTCAGCAACTGGGCGCTGCCGAACATCCTGCTGGGTTCAATGATCGTGCTACCGATCTGGTTGCTGACCTACGTTTTCCTGCCGCCACGGGAAAGAGAACGCGAGCGCGATTGATGCGCCCGCTCCAGCATATTGATATCAGTGCGCGAAGGCTGCCTGCTCATCCTTGACGCGCTGAATGTCACGGCGGCGCGAGACCACCGAGGCGACCAGCACGCCGACGGCGACAATGCCGATCAGGATGGTGCAGACAGCGTTGATTTCCGGCGTCACGCCCAACCGCACCTGACTGTAGATCCGCATCGGCAGCGTTGTGGCGCCGGGGCCGGACGTGAAGCTCGAAATCACCAGGTCGTCCAGCGACAATGTGAAGGCGAGCACCCAGCCGGAAAAGACCGCCGGTGCGATGACGGGTAATGTCACCTGCAGGAAAGTTGCGACCGGCGTTGCACCCAGGTCCATCGCCGCCTCTTCGATCGAGCGATCGAAACTCAAGAGCCGGGACTGCACCACGACAGCGACGAAGCACATGGTGAAGGTGATGTGTGCCAAAGTCAGCGTCCAGAAGCCGCGATCAAAGCCAATGGCGACAAACAGAAGCAGCATGGAAAGACCGGTGATGACTTCCGGCATGACCAGCGGCGCGTATATCATCCCGGAAAACAGCATGCGGCCGCGAAAGCGGGTGTAGCGCGTCATCGCAAGCGCTGCCATCGTGCCGAGAACCGTCGCGATCGTTGCCGAAATCAAACCGACACGGATGGTAACCCAGGCGGCATCGAGAAGCGCCTGATTCTGGAAAAGCTGCACGTACCATTTGGTCGAGAAGCCTGCCCAGACGGTGACCAGCTTGGATTCGTTGAAAGAGAAGATCACCAGCAAGACGATCGGCAGATAGAGAAAGGCGAAGCCGACGACGATAGAGGCGATATTGAAACGGGACCAGCGCTGCATGACTATCTCCCCTCGCTGTCGGCTTTTGACTGCGCATGCTGGAAGAACATGATCGGCACCACCAGGATCAGCAGCAAGATGGTTGCGACCGCCGCGGAGACCGGCCAGTCACGATTGGCGTTGAATTCGTTCCACAAGGTCTTGCCGATCATCAGCGTCTCGGAGCCGCCGAGCAGATCGGGGATAACGAATTCGCCGACGGCGGGGATGAAGACCAGCATGCAGCCGGCGATGACGCCGGGCATGGAGAGCGGGAATGTGACCCGCCAGAAGGCGCGGATCGGTGTGCAACCGAGATCCTGAGCGGCCTCGGTCAGGCTGTGATCCATCTTTTCCAGCGAGGAATAGATCGGCAAGACCATGAACGGCAGGTAGGAGTAGACGATACCGATGTAGATCGCCCAATTGGTGTTGAGAATGATCAGCGGCTGATCGATCAGGCCCAGCGTCAGGAGCAGCTGATTGAGCAGCCCCTCGGGCTTCAGGATGGCGATCCAGGCATAGACGCGGATCAGGAAGCTCGTCCAGAACGGCAGGATCACCAGCATCATCAGTGTCGGGCGGATGCTGGTGGGCGCCTGCGCCATGCCGTAAGCCACCGGGTAGGCGATCAGCAGCGTCATGAATGTCGAGACCGCAGCGATCCACAGGCTGGAGCCATAGGCCTTGGCGTAGAGCGCGTCCTCGGTCAACCAGATGTAGTTGGCGATCGAAAACTGCTTGATATTGTCAATGAACCCGCCAAAGCCGGATGCCAGATCGAACACCGGCAGATAAGGCGGCATGGCGACGGCCGTTTCCGACAGCGAAATGCGGATGACGATGAAGAACGGAATGAGAAAGAAAAACAGCAACCAGGCATAGGGGATGATGATCACCAGCCGGTTGAACAAGGCCGATCCGAATTTTGCCATGGCTTCAATCCTTCAGCACGACGCCGGCATTTTCATCGAAGGAAATCCAGACTTCCTGGTCGTAGCCAAGGGGGTCTTCGACGGCGCGCACGGCATTCAGCGACGAGGCCTTGATCACCTTGCCGTCCTTCAGCTTGACGTGGAACACCGTCATGTCGCCGAGATAGCCGATATCCCAGATTTCGCCCTGTGCTGCATTGAGCGGCGCACAGGCGGGGCGGTCGCGGCCTACGCGGATCTTTTCCGGGCGGACGGCAAAGCCGGCCTTGGCGCCAACGGCGGGTGGTTCGGTGGAGGCGACGCGGACGGTAAAACCGGTTTGCGTTGCGATCTCGATCGTGCCGTTGCCTGCGGATGAGACCGTGCCATCGAAAATATTCACGTCGCCGATGAAATCGGCCACGAAACGCGAATTGGGCGCTTCGTAGATTTCCGGCGGGGTTGCAACCTGCACGACCTTGCCATGCGCCATAACCGCGATGCGGTCGGCCATGGTCATCGCTTCTTCCTGATCATGGGTGACGACGACGAAGGTAAGGCCGAGTTCCTGCTGCAGGTCCATCAGTTCGAACTGGGTTTCCTCGCGTAGCTTCTTGTCCAGCGCGCCCAGCGGCTCATCCAGCAAAAGCACCTTCGGGCGCTTGGCCAGCGACCGGGCGAGTGCCACGCGCTGGCGCTGGCCACCGGAAAGCTGGTGCGGCTTGCGCTTGGCGAACTTGTCGAGCTTGACCAGCTTCAGCATCTGATCGACACGCGCCGCAATGTCGGCCTTCGGCATGCCGTCCTGCTTGAGGCCGAAGGCGATGTTGTTCTCGACCGTCATATGCGGAAACAGCGCGTAGGACTGGAACATCATATTGACGGGCCGCTTATAGGGCGGGATGCCCGCAAGGCTCTGTCCATCAAGGATGATCTCGCCCGAGGTCGGCTGTTCGAAACCGGCGAGCATGCGCAGCAGCGTTGACTTGCCGCATCCGGACGCGCCGAGCAGCGCGAAGAACTCGCGGGGGTAGATGTTGAGCGACAGATCATCGACGGCCACAAAGTCACCAAACCTCTTGGTGACGTTCTTGACGGCGATGAACGGTACGGATTTGGGATCTGCCCAAGGAGCAAAGGAACGCCGGATACTGCCAAGTGACTTCATCATCTATCCCCGAATGACTTGCACAAACGGCGCCGTCCCCAGCGCCACAAAAGAAAATTGCCCGGATTTCAGGTCCGGGCAACTCTTTTCGATTTACTGGCCGGTGACCACCTTGGTCCAGAGCCGGGTCACCAGACGCTGCGATTTGGCGTCATACGGCGTGACGGTAAACAGCTTGGCAAGCACCTCCGGCGTCGGATAGATCGCCGTGTCATCAAGGACTTCCTTGTCGATGAACTGCTGCGAGGCCTTGTTGCCGTTGGCGTAAAACACCACGTTCGAGGCCTTGGCGACCACCTCCGGCTTCATCATGTAGTTCAGGAATTCATGCGCTTCGGCGACATGCGGCGCGTCGGCAGGGACGGCCATGACGTCGAACCACATCTGCGCACCCGTCGGCGGGATAACGTAGTTCACCGTTACGCCGGCTTTGGCTTCGGCCGCACGGTCGCGCGCCTGGAAAACGTCGCCCGAATAGCCGACAGCAAGGCAGATATCGCCATTGGCGAGCGCATTGATATATTCCGAGGAATGGAACTTGCGAACATAGGGACGGATGGAGACCAGAAGCTCCTCCGCCTTCTTCAGGTCGTCTGGAGCGCGGCTATCCGGGTCGAGGCCGAGATAGGCCAGCGCCGAGGGCAGCACGTCGGAAGCGGAATCGAGGATTTGAATGCCGCAATCCTTGAACTTGGCGGCAACGTCCGGCTTGAAGATCACGTCCCAGGTGGGCGCCTCATCGGTGCCGAGGATCTGCTTCACCTTCTCGACATTGTAGCCGATACCGGTGGTGCCCCACATGTAATCGACGGCATACTCGTTGCCGGGGTCGTATTTCTGGATACGCTCGGAAATCACGTCCCACATGTTGGACAGGTTCGGCAGCTTCGACTTGTCGAGCTTCTGGAACACGCCGGCAGCGATCTGGCGCTGCAGGAAGCTCGCCGTTGGCACGACGACATCGTATCCAGTGCCGCCCGCAAGCAGCTTGGTTTCGAGGATCTCGTTGCTGTCGAAGACGTCGTAGACGACCTTGATACCGGTTTCCTTGGTGAAGTCTTCGAGAATGCTGGCATCGATATAATCGGACCAGTTGTAGACATTGACCACGCGCTCCTGCGCGGTGGCAATCGTTGCGGATCCGGCAAGGATCAACGCGGCAAAGGCGGTGGCAATCGAACGCGACATGGAATTCCCCTTGATTTTTTTGGGTCAGTCCAGGCACGCTGCCGTTGCCTGCCTGTCTGTCCCTCCGTATGCGCGTTTGGAAGTTAGGCATGTTTTCCAACAACCACAAGCGCTTTTACTGGCCCAGCCCGAACCATTTGGTGTGATCTCAAATTTTAGTGGTTACTGGCAAAAGCCGAATCTTTTCAGTGCGGCACGGCCGCCTGCCAACCATCCGGGCGTGATCCGCGCGCGGATTAACCATACGCGCAAATCGGCCTCGAACGGCCGCGTTTACGATTGCTTAACCATGCCCGGAATGCGATTTTGCGCGCAAAGGTTATGCGTTCGGAGTTGACCATCATGAGTGTGAAGTCGCAGCGGATCGATCCTCGGGCATTGAAGCGGCTGTCGGTGCTGCAATCTCACAGGACGCTTCTGGCCATCGGTTTCGACTGGGCGCTGATCGCCGGCGCCATCGCGTTCAGCAAATACATGCAGCACCCACTCGTTTATCTTGCAGCCGTACTGGTCATTGCCGGGCGCATGCACGCCTTTGGATGCCTGATGCACGAGGCCGCCCATTACCGCATCATCAAGAACCGCAAAATCAGCGACTGGATGAGCGACCTGTTGCTCGCTTGGCCGATCATGGCGACCGTCGATGGTTACCGGATGAACCATCTCGCGCATCACCAGCATCTGAACTCGGACGACGATCCCGACTGGGTGTCCAAGCTCGGCATGACGCAGTTCACCTTTCCGCAGAAGGTCTGGCGCGGCATCATGCAGCTGCTCGGCTATCTCGTCGCGATCAATTCGGTTCGCGATATCCTGCATATGGCCAAGCGCATCGCCAAGCATGACCGCTCGACCCGGACCTACAAGCTGCTGCGGTTTGGCTTCTACATCACCGCCGCCGTGATTTTCTCAGTGTTCGGGCTCTGGACGGATTTCACCCTGTACTGGCTGGTGCCGTTCTTCACCTTCTTCTGCCTGTTCCTCTATGTCCGCAGCGTTGCCGAACATTTCGGCAGCATGGACTATTCCGACGAACTGGGCAGCTCGCGCACGGTCTATCCCTATCTCTGGGAGAAGCTGTTCTTTGCGCCCCACAACATCAACTATCATCTGGAACACCACCTTTATCCCGGCGTGCCCTATTACAATCTGCCGGAACTGCATGCCATCCTGATGAAGAACCCCAGTTACGCCGCCAAGGCTCATATCACCCGCGGCTATACGACAGGTCTTGCTTCCGAGTGCTTTGCGCCCGAAGCCCCGCTGCTGCCGGCCCACCATCCAGTCAGCTACTGAACTCGTGGCTACTGAAAATCGAAGGCGCTCAAACCGGTCACCATCTCATCCAGTCCGAGCGGCCGGGTAACCGGCGGCTCGGCCCGGGCGAGACAGCCTTGCCGCTCGCAGAGGCGACAGGCGGTGCCGCCGGCGACAGTCGCAAGTGGCACGTTGCCATAGACGGTCTCCGCCGCCTGAACCGCATCGCAGCCGATCAGGATCGCCGTGCGGCGAACACGCTCCTGGAAATCAGCCCGTGGCCCCTCGATGGTCCGGGCGATGGTGACAAACTCTGCGCCTCCGAAAATCTCGACCCGATCGGCAAGGACCTGTCCGGATTGAGCAAATGCGGCGTGGACATTGAGCTTGGGACAGCTGCCGCCGAACCGCGCCTGTGGAAAGCCTGACGCGCCGGCCTTGCGCAAGCGGTTGCCGGCATGATCGATCTCCATCAGGAAGAAGGGCAGCCCCACAGCACCGGGACGCTGCAGCGTTATCAGCCGGCTGGCCGCCTGCTCGAAGGAGACCTGGAAGCGGGCGCTCAGGACGTCGATATCGTATTTCGCCCGCTGCGCTGCGGCCAGAAACCCGCCATAGGGCATCATGATCGCATGCGCGGCATACCGCGCCAGCTCGAAGCGGCCGATGCGGCGCGCCTCGCCCGTCGAGAACGCCAGCTGCTGGAGATCGGCAGCGATGGCCTCCGGAAAAGCGATCTGCGCCGCCTCCATGGCGATTTCCCGCAGCTGATCCTGCGCCGACAGCCGCTCCGACAGAAACAGCCGCATCGAATGGCGGTCGAAACGGCGGCGCAAATCCGGCATGACATGCACGGGCAGCGTCCGGACCGTCAGGCCATGCTCCTTGCGCAGAAAACCTCTCAATGCACCGGCAAGATCATCGCTTGGCGACAGCTGCGCATGGAATGCTTCGGCGGCCTCGTCGATTGCAGCAAAATAATGCGGCCGATTCTCAAAAATGTCGCGCACCTCGTCCATCGGCAGGCGGGCATCGGAGAGCGCTGCCATGTGGCCCTGATCGGACAGGAGCGCACTCAGGTCCTTCAGCCGCAGGGATTGTTCGCGGTAGGCACGATACAGTTTGAGCACACCCATCGCGGCATTGGGCGCTGCCTCCGCCACCTCGATCAACTCCTGATCGCCCGGCAGTTCGCCAGACAGCAGCGGATCGGCAAACACTTCGCGCAATTGCGTGACGCTGCCGGTCGCCTCGCCCTGCAATTCGTCGAGATCGACCTTGTAGACCGAGGAGAGTTTCAACAGCAGTTGTACCGTCAACGGCCGCTGATTGCGCTCGATCAGGTTGAGATAGGACGGCGAGATGCCGAGCGCCTCTGCCATGGCCGTCTGGGTCAGCGACAGGCCATTGCGGATGCGCCGGACGCGGGCACCGGCAAAAATCTTGTTCTCAGCCATTTGTCACGCCTTTTACAATTTCTATCGGGAGCCGCTTGTTTACAGAATTTACAAAATTACAGAACCATCTTGTAAAAGACAAGACATGATAACCCTTTTCAAAGAAGCAAAAATCCTTTTGTTCTGGCGGTATTGTGCGTCGCACTGTAAAACTGGTCACATCAAAATCGACGAATGAACGGCGTTACACCAAAGTCGAGTACCGTTTCTAAAACTGCAGGAGGATGCTTATGACTGATTTTTACAACCTCGTTCCCGGTGCACCCCAGGGACGTTTCGATGGCCTTGATCGCCCCTATACCGCCGAGGATGTCAAGCGGCTGCGCGGCTCCGTCCAGATCCGCCATACGCTGGCCGAGATGGGTGCCAACCGGCTGTGGCAGTTGATCCATGAGGAAGATTTCGTCAACGCGCTGGGTGCGATGACCGGCAACCAGGCCATGCAGCAGGTTCGCGCCGGCTTGAAGGCAATCTATCTTTCCGGCTGGCAGGTTGCCGCCGACAGCAACACCGCCTCGTCGATGTATCCGGACCAGTCGCTCTATCCGGCCAATGCGGCACCTGAACTGGCCAAGCGCATCAACAGGACCTTGCAGCGTGCCGACCAGATCGAGACTGCGGAGGGCAAGGGTCTTTCCGTCGACACCTGGTTCGCCCCGATCGTTGCCGATGCCGAAGCCGGCTTCGGCGGACCGCTCAATGCCTTCGAGATCATGAAGGCGTTCATCGAGGCGGGCGCTGCCGGCGTTCACTATGAAGACCAGCTGGCATCGGAAAAGAAGTGCGGCCATCTCGGCGGCAAGGTTCTGATCCCGACGGCAGCCCATATTCGCAACCTCAACGCCGCACGCCTGGCCGCCGACGTCATGGGTACGCCGACGCTGGTCATCGCCCGCACGGATGCCGAGGCCGCCAAGCTGCTCACGTCCGATATCGACGAGCGCGACCAGCCCTTCGTCGACTACGATGCCGGGCGCACCACCGAAGGCTTCTATCAGGTCAAGAACGGCATCGAACCCTGCATCGCCCGCGCTATTGCCTATGCGCCCTATTGTGACCTGATCTGGATGGAGACCGGCAAGCCGGATCTCGAACAGGCCCGCAGATTTGCCGAAGCGGTCCACAAGGCGCATCCGGGCAAGAAGCTCGCCTACAATTGCTCGCCGTCGTTCAACTGGAAGAAAAACCTCGACGACGCGACGATCGCCAAGTTCCAGCGCGAATTGGGCGCCATGGGCTACAAGTTCCAGTTCATCACGCTGGCCGGCTTCCACCAGCTGAACTTCGGCATGTTCGAACTGGCACGCGGCTACAAGGACCGCCAGATGGCGGCTTATTCCGAGCTGCAGGAGGCGGAATTCGCCGCCGAGGTCAACGGCTACACCGCCACCAAGCACCAGCGCGAAGTCGGCACCGGCTATTTCGACGCCGTCTCGATGGCCATCACCGGCGGCAAGTCCTCGACCACCGCCATGCATGAATCGACCGAACACGAACAATTCCGCCCTGCGGCGGAGTGAGGAGCTGCCCTCCCCGCCTTTTCTGAAGGTGGGGAGGAAAAACCCGAACGTCCCTTCAAGAACCCCGTACAAGAGGAGAAATGCGATGACAGTCCAGACCACCATCAAGACGCACGTCAAGGAACGGGCAGAGGAACAGTCCTCGGCCATGACACCGGAACAGCAGGCGATGATCCGCATGGTCGCCAACGACCTGCACAGGCTCAATCAGGCTGTCATGAAAGCCGTGGATGCCGGTGTTTCCGTCGAACTCGTCCGTTCCGCCCGGCATCACGGTGGCGAAGGCAACTGGGGCGATCTGCTGATCCCCGTCATCGTCACGCAGGGCCGCGGCTGAGGCATGGTACCCTGTCCAAGGAAATCCCGGCGGGAGTTTTCCCGCCGGGATTTCGCGTTTTATCGCAACGCTAAAGACTTCGGCTTGGCCGCTTTCCGGCAAAGAGATCGGCGTGGCTTTTGAGCAGCCGGAACAGGCGTTCGGAGATCGTTCGGATTTCGCGGCGATGACGGTCCTCGCTGTTGGTGACGATCCATTGTCCGTGCCGCAGCTGTTTCAGCTCCTCGCCTGCCCGCTCCAGACCCGGATCGAGATCGCCGACGAAACAGGGCAAAACCGCCTGGCCCGCACCGGCCTTTGCCAGATCCAGCAAGGAGCGCGGCCGGCTGACAATGACCGCTACGGAAGCAGCGACGTGCTCATGCGGCCAGCGCAGATAGGGCGAGATTGCATCCTCCTCGGAGACCGCAAGCCACGCCGTCGCCAATCCATCCGGCGCGTTGCGCTGACGATAGGCGGCATAGGCAACCTCGCCGGCATGGCGCGTGGTGAGATTTGGTTCCTCCGGCGCCACAGCGCGAACGCCAACGTCGCTTTGCCGGTGCGCCAGCGCCGCCCGCCGTTCGGAGACGGACATATCGAGCCGGAAGCCGTCGCGCTCGCTCCAGAGAGCCTGGATATTCTCACAAATCAGCCAGGTTACCCATGTTCCCGCCATCAGCCGCACCACCGCCGACCCATGCGCTTGCTCCCGCCAGCTTTCCACCCTGCGCACGACGGCATCCATCGCCTGCAACTGCTCGAATAGGGCCTGTCCATCGGCGGTGAGACGGTAGCCGGTCTGGCTGCGCAAAAAGAGCGGGCGGCCAATGGCCTGCTCGAGATCAAGAACACGGCGGCCGATCGTTGCGGGGCTAAAACCGCTCGCCTGTGCCGCGCCGGTCAACCCACCGTGCCGCGCGACGGCTAAAAACGTCTGATAGGAATCCCAACCGATGTTTTTCATTGATGAAAAATATAAGGCGATTTCTCCCGTTTATAAAGCTTTTTTTGAAGCATAAATTTCAAGGCGTAGACGGAGCGTTGCGAATGGCACCCGCCCCTCCAACCAACGAAGCCGTTTTGCCGGACACCATCCGGCGACGGCCTGCCATTGCCAAAGGAGATGCACCATGCCGGAAATGCTCGGAATGGCCCTGCTGGTGGACATGCTGTCCAGAAACCAGCGCAGCCGGCACGAATTCGAGGAACTTCGCGACAACAGCCGGACACCGCGTGGACGGCTTGCGGCAGCGATGGGCCGATGGCGCCTGCGCTGGGTGCGGTGACCATGCCACACAGAGAGACCCGGAAGGCGCAGCGCTACGCCTTCCGGGTCTTTTGTCTGCTCAAGCTCTCGAAAGATCAGGCAGCGCGACTGACCTGACGCGGTGCATTGCTCTGCTCCAGGCGGAATTGCTCGACCAGCGTCATCAGCATATCGGCCTCACCTGACAGTTCGCGGCTGGCATTGGTCGTGTCGGCAACCATGGACGCATTCTGCTGCGTCATCTGATCCATCTGAGTGACGGAGCCGTTGACTTCATGCAGCGCTGCGGATTGATCGCGGCTTGCCGTGGCGATCATTTCGACATTCTGGCTGATGGCAACGATCTGCTTGCTGATGGAGGCGAGCACCGCGCCGGTTTCCTGCACAAGCGATGAACCGGTGCTGACTTCGCTGCTCGATTTGTCGATCAACGTCTTGATCTCCTTTGCCGCGGTTGCCGAGCGCTGGGCAAGTTCGCGCACTTCCTGGGCGACGACGGCAAAGCCCTTGCCGGCATCACCGGCCCTGGCGGCCTCGATGCCAGCGTTCAACGCCAGAAGATTGGTCTGGAAGGCGATTTCGTCGATGACCTCGATGATCTGCTCGATCTGGCGCGAGGCCTCCTCGATACGGCCCATCGCCGCAATCGCACTGGACACGACGCTGGCTGAATTGTCGGCGCTCTTCTTTGTCTCGGCGACGGCGCGATTGGTTTCCTGCGCGCGACCGGACGATGCCTTGACCGTCACGGTGATTTCCTCGACGGCGGCGGCCGTTTCCTCGAGCGAGGCTGCCTGCGCTTCGGTCCGCTTCGACAGAGCGTCTGCCGAAGATAGCATGCGGCCGCCATTCTGCTGGATCGCCTGGGCATTGTCGCGGATATGCAGGAGGGTTTCCTGCAGACGGGTCACCGAGCCGTTGAAATCGGTGCGCAACTGTTCGAGGCGGCCGGTGAACGGCGTATCGATCTGCTGCGAAAGATCGCCCTGCGACAGACGGCCAAGCCCGGCGGCAAGCGCATTGACGGCGAAATCGATCTGGCGATCCATGTCACGCTTTTCCAGATCACGGCGGGATCGCTCCTCGTCCGTTTCAAGGCGGCGATTTTCGCCTTCGATTTCCATCTGCTGTTTGGCCAGCGCGTTTTCGCGGAAGACCGCGAGGGCGCGGGCGATACCGCCGAATTCGTTCTTCCTGTCCAGATAGGGGACGGAGACATCGAGATTGCCGGCGGAGATCGTCTCGACCGATCCGGTCAGCAGTCCGAGCGGACGGATCGAGCGGCGGATCGCTACATAGGCGAACATGCCGACAACGATCATGACGCCTGCGCCAATGGCCAGGATCAGATATTGCAGGTAATTGATCTTGCTGAAATAAACCTCGGTCGGGATACCGATGAACAACATGCCGACATTGCTGCCGGCACTGCTTTTCACCGGGAAATAGCCGGTGATATAATCGCGTCCGAACAGCACTGCGGGACCGTAATAGGCTTCTCCCCGGCCAAGAAATGCCTGCGCGGGATGATCGGCGGCAAGCTTCGTACCGACGGCGCGTTCGCCGTTTTCCTTCTTGACGTTGGTTGAAACCCGGACGTAGTCGCTGCCCTGTTTTTCAAAGACCGTGGCAACGCCGCCAATGGTCTGGGCGGTGCGATCGACAAGGTCGTGATCGGGAAGGACAGCCATCTTGTCTTCGGTCACGCCAGCCAGCGTCCCATCCTTCAACTCGATCTTTGCCTCCGGCACCTTCAGCCCGTAGAGAACGGCCATGGCCCGGCTCGCGTCGCGGGCATCCATGGTCGCATCGTTCATCACATACGTGCGCAAGTTATAGTGCATGACACCCGCGATCGTGGCGGTGCTGAGGAAGATCAGCCCCAGTGTGATTGCGACCAGTTGGGAGACGACTGAGGACTTGAAAAACCGGAGCATCGAATGACCTTCATAAGGAACAATTTATAATGTTCTTAAATTAAAATCTTTAAAAAACAGTGAGAACCCCCTACGATTCCGGGGTTTCCGGGAATGTGGCGAATATTTGTTCAAACAAAAAATGCCCGGCGCGACGGCCGGGCATCGAGACTGTATTTGACGTCGGATCAGGCCGCGCGGCCAACCTGCCGGCCCTGCCCGGCCGGTTCAAGCCGGAACTGCTCGACCAGCATCATCAGCGTATCGGCCTGGTTGGCGAGTTCGCGGCTGGCGCTGGTCGCCTGATCAACCATCGTAGCGTTCTGCTGGGTCATCTGGTCCATCTGGTTGACGGACCCATTGACTTCATGCAGGGCTGCGGCCTGATCGCGGCTGGCGGTCGCGATCATTTCGACATGGCTGCTGACAGAGACGATCTGCTGGCTGATAGAGGCCAGAACCGCACCGGTTTCCTGAACCAGTTGCGATCCGGAATTCACCTCGTTGGCAGACTTGTTGATCAGGCCCTTGATCTCGCGGGCGGCGCCCGCCGAGCGCTGGGCAAGCTCGCGAACTTCCTGCGCCACCACCGCGAAGCCCTTGCCCGCATCGCCGGCACGCGCCGCCTCGATGCCGGCATTCAGCGCCAGGAGATTGGTCTGGAAGGCGATTTCGTCGATAACGTCGATGATCTGCTCGATCTGGCGCGAGGCATCTTCGATGCGGCCCATGGCAGAGATGGCGCTGCTGACGACGACCGCCGAGCTATCGGCGCTCTTCTTGGTTTGCGTGACCGCAATATTGGCCTCGTGGGCCCGTTCGGCCGACGAGCGGACCGTGACGGTGATCTGATCGACGGCGGCGGCGGTTTCTTCCAGCGACGCAGCCTGCGCCTCGGTGCGCTTCGACAGCGAATCCGCCGATGCGTGCATGTCGTTGCCGCTGCGCTGGATCGACAGGGCATTGTTGCGGATTTGCAAAAGCGTGTCCTGCAGGCGGATCAGCGAGCCGTTGAAGTCCATGCGCAGCTGTTCGAGGCGGCCGGTGAACGGCGTTTCGATCTGCTGCGAAAGGTCGCCCTGCGCCAAACGGCCAAGGCCGGCGGCGAGTTGGCTGACCGCGAAATCGATCTGGCTGTCGAGGGCGCGCTTTTCCGTGTCGTTGCGGGTGCGTTCGGCATCGGCCTGCGCGCGCTGCTCCTCGCTTTCGGCTTCGATGCGCACCTTGGACAGGGCATTCTCCTTAAATATGCCAAGCGCGCGGGCCATATCGCCGATCTCGTCACGGCGGGCACCGCCGTCGATCGATGTATCAAGCGCACCGTCAGCCAGACGGCGCATGGCAGCCGTGATCTGGCCGATCGGGCCTTTCAACGTCAGCACCAGCGCACCGCCGGCCAGAAGCGCAATCAGGATACCGACGACGGTTGCGAAGACCGAGACCTGATTGGCCTTGTCGCGCTCGACCGAAGCCGTGGTCTTCTGGCCTTCGGCAAAGGCCGTCAGCTGAACCCAGATGCTGTCGATTTCGGCCGCGGCCGCCGTGAATTCCGCCTCCCGCTTCTGGCTGGTCGCGACCAGGGCCGTGCTGTCCTGATCCATCTTCTCGATGATCGGCTTCAGCGAACCCACGAGGTCGGTAAAGAATTTCAGGTCGCCTGCCGTCTGTGCCAGGCTCTGCACGTCCTGCCCCATGATGGAAAATTCGCGGGCGAGACGCGCGCGGCCTTCCTCGTCGGACTTCTCAAGGAAGCTCGCAGCAGCGATGCGGATGGAATAGACCGAGTTGACCAGCTTGCGGGTGTCGGTCAGCACCGTCGCGGCCTTGACCAGCGGCGCATCGAGCTTGCCGAAAGTGGCGGTGGCGTCGCGCATCTTGACGGTCGCTGCAGTCTGGAGCTGGATGCTGTTCTGGCGGAAGCGGGCAACCAGGCGGCCGACAGCCGTCGCATTGTCTTCGCTGAGATCGCCCGTATCGATCAGGGTCTTCATCTCCGCGACTGTCTTCTTGAAAGTTTCGGCGACCGCCTTCTGGTTTGCAGGCAGGCCGGAGGCGATCTTGCGCTGCACCTTTGTCAGGTCGCCATAGGAGGCGCCGGCAAGCTCGATTTTTTCTTCGGGCGTCGCAGCCTTGGCAAAGGCCGACATGAAGGCAACGAGCGTATCGCTGGACGAGGTCAGCCGATCGGCCTCCCGCAGGATCGATTTTGCCGCTTCTTCATCCTTGCGGACGACGCGCTCCATTTTGGTCGCTTCCTCCAGCACTTTCATCTGCTCGCCGAGCAGGCTGCCGAGGCTGTTGGAGATGGATTTGCGCAGCGCCACCTCCTCTTCGTAGAGCGTCCAGAGCTGGCCGACACGATCGCCGATCTTGGTGCTGCCCTCGACGGCTTCCTGCAACTGCCTGCGGCCCTCTTCGTCATTGACCTGTGCCAACGTATCCGACAGCACCGACTGCTGGCCCTGCAGTTTCTCGACAACGGCCTGGCGGGTTTCCTCAGACGTGTTCTGGAGGAAGGCGTTCATGCCGGCATAGACATCCTTGAAGCCGCTTAGCGACCGCAGGACGCTGTTGGAGATCTCCATCCGTCCCTGAAGCAGGCCGGACGCATAGAGACCGGTAATCCCCACGGCGCAAATGCTGACGACGAACGGCAGGATGAACAAAAGCACCTTCGTCTGGATTTTGAAGCGGGCAAGAATCTTGTCGATGAACATGAACGCACCTTGGCTCGTAGCCTGCGTCCGCCCTCCTCAAGCCGTGAGAGGCCTGCCCGGTGCGCCAACAAGCTGATGATTTAACTGAAAAATCATACGGCGCATCGCCGCCAGCCTGCCTGGCATTCATTGCATGACCCGCCTCGTCACCAAGGCCAAATCACGGCAGACTCCGTTGCGGCACAGTCTTCAATGGCAACGATTAATATTTGAATAAATGCAACCTAAATCGTTTCAGATAGTCAAAACAAACCGCACTCTCCGGACAATGGAGGGCGCAGGAACATCTCCAAGCCTCAACGCAAGTATCCGGGCTCAGACGTGTATCGTCTTCAGAATGACAAGAATGAGGGAAGGGCTGCGAGCGCCGCAAGGGCGCAGACCGCGATCACGCCAGCGCGGATCATCAGTGTCTTCTGCGCATTGGTTTCGTCCGTTTTCGCAATGGCTATTGCGCGGGCTTTGGAACGGCTGCGTGACTGATTCATGGCATCATGTCCTTTCGACCAAAAGCAACAGTAACTCCGGATGATCCGGACCGCCAGCCCACTTGATGTTGCAACTGCTCACGAAAGGGTGAAAATGTCACTTTTTTGATACATTTCTCGAAAAGCGCATCTTTTCAATCTTCGGAGCCGTTGTGCCGGCAGATGAAACAGGTTCCGCGAGATGTCTTAACAATCGCTGAAGCCGCATCAGCTTTGTGCCGATTACGCCGCCTGCCCCGCCGAAAAGCCCGATGCCCAGGCCCATTGGAAATTATAGCCGCCGAGCCAGCCGGTGACGTCGACACACTCGCCGATGAAATAGAGGCCGGGAACGTCGCGCGCCTGCATGGTGCGGGAATCGAGTGCCCTTGTATCGATGCCGCCCAGCGTCACCTCGGCGGTACGATAGCCTTCCGAGCCGGCGGGCGTGATCGCCCAGTCCTTGATCGTGAGACAAAAGGCATCGATGGCCTTGTCGGAGAGATCGGCGAGCGGCCGGTTGCTGAGCCCGGCGGTCTCGGCAAGGAATTGCGCCAGCCTTTTCGGCAGAGGCTCGGCCAGCGCGGTTTGCAGCGCCTGACGGCCATTCTCCTTGCGCGCCGCCTTCAACAGCGCGGCGATATCAACATGCGGCAACAGGCTGAGGCGAATATCGCCGCCCTCGCGCCAATAGGAGGATATCTGCAGGATGGCAGGCCCGCTCAAGCCGCGATGGGTGATCAGCAATGCTTCCTCGAACATCGTCTTGCCGGCGCGGGCCTGCGCCTCGACGGCGACGCCGGCAAGCGCGCTCAGGCTCTCAAGCTGCGCCGGGTCCAGCGTCAACGGCACCAGTCCCGGACGGGTCTCGACCAGCGGCAGGCCGAACTGCTCGGCAATCTTATAGGCGAAGCCGGTCGCGCCCATTTTCGGGATCGACTTGCCGCCGCTGGCAACGATCAGCGAGGAACAGTCGATTGCACCATCCGCCGTCACGATCCGAAAGCCGGAGACGGTTTTTTCAACCGTCTGGATCTGTGCGCCCAGCCGCAGAACCGCACGGGCCTCCTTCATCTCTGTGAGGAGCATGCGGATAATGTCCTTGGCGCTGTCGTCGCAGAACAGCTGGCCGAGCGTCTTTTCATGCCAGGCGATATTGTGGCGATCGACCAGCGCGATGAAATCGTGCGGCGTATAGCGCGCCAAGGCGGACTTGCAGAAATGCGGATTGGCCGAGAGGAAATTCTTCGGGCTCGCATGGATATTGGTGAAGTTGCAGCGTCCGCCGCCGGAGATGCGGATCTTTTCGCCCGGCGCCTTGGCATGATCGAGCACGGCGACGCGGCGGCCGCGCTTGCCCGCCTCGATCGCCGCCATCATGCCGGCAGCCCCTGCCCCGATTATCACCACATCGAATTGTTCGGCCAAGACATCCATTCCCGTTTCGGTTTCCTTTCAAAGGCAAGGACGCCAAAGTCAATCGCTGTTGCTGCGATGAGCGCGAATACAGCCTGTACGGCAGCAAAAGTCCCGGTTTTCACCCTAGCCAATTGCCAAACTGTGGCTATGATGACCCATCCGAACCCAAAACCGGTGATTTATGCCCGTCAGAAGAAATGCTGCCCAACCAACTGCAAGGACGATCAAGAGCTCGAAAATACCCGCCGCACTGCAAGCTCCACGCGGAGTAAAAACCTGGAAGGAAGCCGCCGACTGGCTGAAGATCCGCGGCATCGAAGATATCGAATGCATCACGCCTGACATCGCCGGCGTTCCGCGCGGCAAGATGATGCCGTCTTCGAAATTCACGTCCAATACCTCGCTTGCGCTGCCCTCGGCGATCTACCGCCATACGATTTCCGGCGAATATCCCGAAGAGACCGGCAATTTCCGCTATGACAGCCGGGATAGCGACATCAAGCTGGTGCCTGACCTTTCGACCCTTTCAGTCGTCCCCTGGGAAAGCGACCCGACGGCGCAGGTGATCTGCGACATTGCCGGCTCCCAGGGCGAAAAGGTCCCCTATACGCCGCGCAACGTCCTGAAGCACGTGCTCGACCTTTACCATCAGAAGGGCTGGAAGCCGGTGGTCGCGCCGGAAATCGAGTTCTACTTGGTCGCCAAGAACGAGGACCCGGATTATCCGCTTCATCCGCCGAAGGGCCGCTCCGGACGGGCCATCCAGGGTGGACAGGGCTATTCGATCGCCGGCGTCAACGAGTTCGACGAACTGATCGACGACATCTACCACTTCTCGGAAAAGCAGGGTCTCGAGATCGATACGCTGATCCATGAGGAAGGTCCGGCGCAGCTGGAAATCAACCTTCGCCATGGCGATCCAATCGAGCTTGCCGACCAGGTCTTCATGTTCAAGCGGACGATCCGCGAAGCGGCGCTGAAGCACGGGATCTACGCAACCTTCATGGCCAAGCCGATGCAGGCACAGGCCGGTTCCGCCATGCACATCCACCAGTCCGTCATCGAAGTGAATACCGGCCGCAACCTGTTTTCCAATGCCGATGGCTCGCCGTCCAAGGAGTTCTTCTCCTTCATCGGCGGCATGCAGACGTTCGTCCCGAAGGCACTGTCGATGATGGCTCCTTACGTGAACTCGTACCGGCGGCTGACGCCGGACATGTCGGCACCGGTCAACAATGCCTGGGGCTATGACAACCGGACCACGGCGTTTCGCATTCCCGTTTCGGAGCCCGTCGCCCGGCGTGTCGAAAACCGCCTGCCGAGCTCGGACGCCAATCCTTATCTGGCGCTCGCAGCGTCGCTCGGCTGCGGTTATCTCGGCATCGTGCAGGGTCTGGAGCCATCGGCACCGGCGGACGCTTCGGCAGATAGAGGGACAGTCGACCTGCCGCGGGGATTGCTTGAAGCGGTGTCGCTGCTCGAGGCAGAGCCTGCCTTTGCTGAGATCTTCAGCCCGGAATTCATCGCCATCTATGGCGGGGTGAAGCGGGGTGAGTTCGAAACCTTCATGCAGGTGATCAGCCCCTGGGAGCGCGAATACCTGCTTCTCAATGTCTGATACGAAAGGCGCAGCCATGCCTTGGCAAAGCCCGATCTCGCCGGGGATCTCCTGGTACGAGTCCAACGTACCGGAGCGGCCGGAATATCCGGCCCTTTCCGGCTCGGTGGAGACCGATATCGCCATCGTCGGCGGCGGCTTTACCGGTCTCCAGGCCGCCTACAATCTTGCGCTGAAAGGCGTCCGTGTCACGCTGATCGACGCCTGCCGCTTCGGCGACGGAGCGTCGGGCCGCAATGGCGGCCAGCTCGGCACCGGCCAGCGCTGGTCGCCCGAAGAGATGGAGGGATCGCTCGGCTTCGAGCGGTCCAAGGCTTTGTTCGATCTGGCCGAGGATGCGAAGAAGCATCTTCTCGACTTTGCCTCCGTGCATGGCATCGACATCGAATATGTCGAGGGGCAGTTGAACGTCTGCCACAAGCAGCGCCTCGAAAAAGAATATCGCGAAAGCGTCGAGATCGCCGCATCGCGTTATGGTTACGCCCACCAAAGCTTCATGGAACGGGATGAAACCGTGGCACGACTCGGTTCCGAGCGCTACCTGTTCGGCATCCGCGATACCGGCACCGGCCATATCCAGCCGATGAAACTGCTGGTCGGCCTGGCAAAGCTCGCAGCCTCCGCTGGCGCTTCGTTGCATGAGCATACCAAGGCCCTGAAGATCAACCAGGCCGGTGGCCGCGTCACCATCGAGACGGACAAGGGCACCATCCGCGCCGAACGGGCGTTGATTGCCTGCAATGGTTATATCGGCAATCTCGAACCGGTGACGGCACGGCATGTCATGCCGATCCGCTCGTTCATCGGCGCCACCAAGATTCTCAGCGACTTTCCCGATGTGCTGCCCGGCGGCGAAGCGGTTGCCGATTCGCGCTTCGTCGTGCGCTACTTCCGCAAATCACAGGACGGCCGTTTGCTGTTTGGCGGCCGCGAGGCCTATACCGCAGACAATCCGCGCGACATTTCCGACCATATCCGCCGGCAAATCACCGAGATCTATCCGTCGCTGGAAAATATCGAGATGACCCATGCCTGGGGCGGTTCGGTTGGCATCACGCTGCCGCGCCAGCCCTTCGTGCGCGAAGTCATGCCCGGCGTCACCTCGATCGGTGGGTATTCCGGCCATGGCGTCATGCTGTCAAACTATTGCGGCAAGCTCTATTCCGATCTGGTGACCGGCAATCGCTCGGACCTCGACCTGTTCCGGGAGTTGAACATTCCGGCATTTCCGGGCGGCACGCGGTTCCGCTCCGTGCTTTTGTTCGTCGCACTCAGCTGGTATGCCTTGCGCGACAAGTTTTAAAAGCTGCACGTGAAAGGCGGCGGAACGCATTTTGTTGCGTCGCACCCTAGCGCTTTTAAATCGATTAGATTATACACTCCTCAGACCAGAACGAGATCGAGATTTCTCATGAGCAGCCAGATCATTCCTGTGGAACCCTTTGACTATGTGGTTTTCGGAGGCACCGGCGACCTTGCTGAGCGCAAGTTGCTGCCCGCCCTCTACCATCGTCAGCTGGACGGCCAACTGAGCGACCCGACCCGCATTATCGGCGCATCGCGCAGCGTTCTCAGCCACGAAGAATACCGGAAATTCGCCAGTGATGCCCTGAAGGAACACCTGAAGGCCGGCGAATATGACGACGCGCAGGTCAAGACCTTTACCGATCGTCTTTTCTACGTGCCGGTTGACGCCAAGTCGGACGGCGGATGGGATCAGTTGAAGGCCCTGCTGGACGAAGGCAAGGACCGTGTCCGTGCGTTCTACCTCGCCGTGGCACCTGCAATTTTCGGCGACATTTCGGAAAAAATCCGCGATCACAAGCTGATCACCAAGACGACACGCATCGTCGTCGAAAAGCCGATCGGCCGCGACCTTGCGTCGGCGCTCGAACTCAACGACACGATCGGCAAAGTGTTCAAGGAAGAGCAGATCTTCCGTATTGACCATTATCTCGGCAAGGAAACCGTGCAGAACCTGATGGCGCTGCGCTTTGCCAACACGCTTTACGAACCGCTGTGGAACTCGTCCTACATCGACCATGTCCAGATCACGGTTGCCGAGTCCGTCGGGCTTGAAAGCCGTGCCGGTTACTATGATAAAGCCGGCGCGCTGCGCGACATGGTGCAGAACCATATCCTGCAGCTTCTCTGCCTTGTTGCCATGGAAGTGCCGCCTTCGATGAACGCGGAAGCCGTGCGCGACGAAAAGCTGAAGGTGCTGCGCGCGTTGAAGCCGATCAATCCCGGCAATGTCGAGAAGATGACGGTGCGTGGCCAGTACAAGGCAGGCGCCTCGGCCGGCGGTGCCGTGAAGGGCTATCTTGAAGAACTCGAAGGCGGCGTGTCCAACACCGAGACCTTCGTTGCCATCAAGGCCGAAATCAACAACTGGCGCTGGGCCGGCGTCCCCTTCTACATCCGAACCGGCAAGCGCATGGCCGGCCGCATGTCGGAAATTGTCATCACCTTCAAGCCGATCCCGCATTCGATCTTCGACGAGGCCGCCGGCCGCATCGAGGCCAACCAGCTGATCATCCGCCTGCAGCCGGACGAAGGCGTCAAGCAATCGCTGATGATCAAGGACCCGGGCCCCGGCGGCATGCGCCTGCGCAACGTTTCGCTGGACATGACCTTCGCTGAAGCCTTCAACGCCCGCAGCGCCGATGCCTATGAGCGCCTGCTGCTCGACGTGGTGCGCAACAACCAGACCCTGTTCATGCGCCGCGACGAAGTCGAAGCTGCATGGCGCTGGGTCGATCCGATCCTGAAATCCTGGGAAGCCGTCAACCAGCAGGTCCAGTCCTATACGGCCGGCACCTGGGGACCGAGCCAGGCCATCGCGCTCATCGAGCGGGACGGCCGCACCTGGCATGAAGTGATCTGAGGACGAAAGCCATGACGGCTGCGATGCATGTATTCGACGATGGTGCGGCACTGGCAGATGGCCTTGCCGAAGCCGTGGCTGCCGCTTTGTCCGCAGCCGTTGCCGCACGCGGCGAAGCCTGCATCGCCGTCTCCGGCGGTTCGACGCCGAAGGCATTCTTTAAAGCCCTGTCCAGCAAGGCGATCGACTGGAGCAAGGTCACCGTGACCTTGGTCGACGAACGTTTCGTTGCACCCGACACCGACCGCTCCAACGAAAAGCTTGTCAAGGACAACCTGCTGATCAACGCAGCCGTTTCGGCAACCTTTCAGCCGCTCTATTATCCGGCGGCTTCGGCTGAAGAAGCAGCGGCGGCTGCCACGAAGCAGACCGCCGCCCTTGGCTGTCCCTTCGATGTCGCCATTCTCGGCATGGGCGGCGACGGACATACGGCTTCGTTCTTTCCGGGCGGTTCGCGCCTTGCTGAGGCGCTTGACCCGTCCACGCCGCGCGGCGTGATGACGATGGAAGCCGAAGGGGCCGGCGAGCCGCGTCTGACATTCACATTCTCCAGCCTTCAGGATGCCCGACTTCTGGTGCTCCATATCGAGGGAGCGGCCAAGAAGGACGTTCTTGCCAAGGCTGAAGCGCCCGGTGACGAGGCGGAGATGCCGATCCGGGCAATATTGCGCCGGGCCGCCTCCCCGCTTCAGATCTACTGGGCACCCTAAGCCCCACATCCGGGGACCCAAGACCCGGATAAACCGCAACCATGCAGACCACAGGAGTGCCGAACACTCCGGAACAGGATTGCCATGTCCGCCGACAGCCGTATTGCCGCGATCACCGCCCGCATCGTCGAACGTTCAAAGCCTTATCGCGAGCCCTATCTCGCCCGTGTTCGCGCAGCGGCATCCAAGCGCGTCATCCGTTCGGTTCTCGGCTGCGGCAACCTTGCCCATGGCTTCGCCGTCTGTTCCCCCTCCGAGAAAGTGGCGCTCTCCGGCGACGAAGTGCTCAATCTCGGGATCATCACCTCCTATAACGACATGCTCTCGGCCCATCAGCCATTCGAGACCTACCCGGCACTGATCCGCCAGGCGGCCCATGACGTTGGCGGCGTGGCGCAGGTGGCGGGCGGCGTGCCGGCCATGTGCGATGGCGTCACCCAGGGACAGCCGGGCATGGAACTGTCGCTGTTTTCCCGCGACCTGATCGCGATGGCGGCGGGCGTCGGACTGTCGCATAACATGTTCGACTCGACGGTCTATCTCGGCGTCTGCGACAAGATCGTTCCTGGCCTGATGATCGCCGCCATGACCTTTGGCCATCTGCCAGCTGTGTTCATTCCGGCCGGTCCGATGACCACCGGCCTGCCGAACGACGAGAAGTCGCGCGTGCGCCAGCTGTTTGCTGAGGGCAAGGTCGGCCGCGACGAGCTTCTGGAGGCAGAGTCGAAGTCCTACCACGGCCCCGGCACCTGTACCTTCTACGGCACGGCCAATTCCAACCAGATGCTGATGGAAATCATGGGCTTCCACCTGCCCGGCGCCTCCTTCATCAATCCAGGCACGCCGCTGCGCGACGCGCTGACCAAGGAAGCGACCAAGCGGGCGCTGGCGATCACCGCGCTCGGCAACGAATATACGCCCGCCGGCGAAATGATCGACGAGCGCTCGATCGTCAACGGCGTCGTCGGCCTGCATGCGACCGGCGGTTCGACCAACCATACGATGCACCTTGTCGCCATGGCCCGCTCGGCCGGCATCGCGCTGACATGGCAGGATATTTCAGAGCTTTCCGACATCATCCCGCTGCTTGCCCGCGTCTACCCCAACGGCCTTGCCGACGTGAACCATTTTCACGCGGCAGGCGGCATGGGCTTCCTGATCAGCCAGCTCTTGAAGCATGGCCTGCTGCACGACGACGTGCGCACCGTCTTCGGCCAGGGGCTCGATGCTTACGCCATCGACGTCAAGCTGGGGGCGAACGGCACAGTCGCGCGCGAACCGGCACCGGACGTCAGCCACGATCCGAAAGTGCTTTCGACCGTCGAACATCCGTTCCAGCATTCGGGCGGCCTGAAGATGCTGACCGGCAATCTCGGCAAGGCCGTCATCAAGATTTCGGCGGTCAAGCCGGAGCGCCATGTCATCGAGGCCCCCGCGAAGATCTTCCACGACCAATCGGAACTGCAGACGGCCTTCAAGGATGGCAAGCTCGAAGGCGACTTCATCGCCGTCGTCCGCTTCCAGGGCCCGAAGGCCAATGGCATGCCGGAACTACACAAGCTGACCACCGTGCTCGGCATCCTGCAGGACCGCGGCCAGACGGTGGCACTTGTCACCGACGGCCGCATGTCCGGCGCCTCCGGCAAGGTACCCTCGGCAATCCACATGACGCCGGAAGCCAAGGATGGCGGGCCGATCTCGAAGATTCGCGAGGGCGACATCATCCGGCTGGATGCCATTCATGGCACGATCCAGGTGCTGGTCGATGCGGCGGAACTGGCCGCCCGGGCTCCGGCCGAGGCGAATCTGTCGGACAACGAATTCGGCATGGGCCGCGAACTCTTTGCTCCGTTCCGCGCAGCAACAGGCTCCGCGGATCACGGCGCCAGCGTCTTCTTCCACTGAACCCGGAAGCCCTTGACCGCAAGTCGAGGGCTTTCGCAAGCCTGAAGTTTTACGGTAGCGGTCCCGGGTGCATATCGGTCCGGCCGTCATAGCGTTCGATGGTCAGCTCGAAGATATCGATGTCCTCGATGCACCGGGCATTGACCGATACACGCTCACCAGGATAGCCGCTGCGCATCAAAGCAACGCCGCATGTTGGACAGAAATGATGGCCTTCGGTGACGCTGCGCCAGACATAGGTGGAGATGCGGCGCTTTTCGCTGACCAGTGTTATCCTGCTGGCCGGAACCTTCCAGTGCAGAAAGCCCGAGCGGCGGCATGTCGAGCAGTTGCATTCGACCAGCTCGGAAATCTCGTCATCGATTTCAAAGCAGATATCGCCGCAATGACAGGAAAGGCGATAGGGTCGTTTCATCGGTCATCGTCTCGCTTCATTAGCTTGGCTCTATCAATCCGTCTCCCGCCGGCGAAGTCAAGCGCAGCTCCCGTGGGATGGCCGCTGTGCTCGCCACAACGGACGAGAAACCCCGGACGCAAACCAAACGATGATATGTTCGGGAAATCAGCTGTAGATGTCGAGAACGCGGTTGCGATGGTTGGGGTGCGTCGAATAGACGAAGATGCGGTTGAGGTCGCGCTCGGACATCAGGCGCAGGAAGCGGGCCTCGATGATATTGTTGGCATGCACACGCTTGACGATGCAACCGACCATGCCGATGCGGGCGCCGGGGATATCGAGATAGAAATTCTGCGGCAGCTTGAACTGCGTGGCGATGCCGATCACGGCGCTGCTTTTCGATATTTTAAGGAGTTCGCAGCGGCGCGACGTCAGGTTGAGCATTCCGTTTTCGGTGTATTCGATCCGGGCATCGTTGCGGGTGTCCTCCATCGGGAAATTTGCTTCCCGGTCGTACATGAAAGACTCTTCCCGGCTGAGATATGTCGGCTTATCGGATGCCTGTCCCCGCATCTGCCTGCTCCATGCGTTTTGATTCATCAAACACTAGCGCCGGAGATTTAACAGAGCGTGAGTCAGTGACTGATTTTGGTACGTCAGACATAAAATACCCGCCTGAAATCACAGCCCAGGCGGGTCTTGAGCATATCGGCCTATTCTACGTGCGGTAGCTTTTCCCGTTTGCATCGAACAGATGCAGCTTGGCCTTGTCGGCAGTAAAGCGCACCTTCTCGCCACGCTTGATGTCGAGGATACCCGGCACCTTGGCAATGATCGGCTCGTTGGCGACGAGACCTTCTATATAGAGAAGCGTGACTTCACCGAGCGCCTCGATAATGGCGACCGTTCCTTCAAACAGGAAACTGTCGCCGGTCGAGACCCGAAGGTCTTCCGGCCGCACGCCGAAACTTGCGGCCTTGCCGTTTTCGGAAGCCGCCGTTGAAATATCGAGGACGTCCTTCTTGCCGCCGGGCAACTCAACCGTGGTCTCGGCACCTGTTCCGACGATCTTGGCCGGAATGATGTTCATGGCCGGCGAACCGATGAAGCGGGCGACGAACAGGTTGGCAGGGCGCTCATAGAGTTCCAGCGGCGGGCCTACCTGTTCGATGTGACCGGCCGAGAGCACGACGATGCGGTCGGCGAGCGTCATCGCCTCGACCTGGTCGTGGGTCACGTAGATCATCGTCGTGTCCGGCATGGACTCGTTCAGCTTGGCGATCTCGATGCGGGTGGCGACGCGGAGTGCTGCATCGAGGTTGGACAGCGGCTCGTCGAACAGGAACACCTTCGGGTCGCGGCAGATCGCCCGGCCGATGGCGACACGCTGGCGCTGGCCGCCGGAGAGCGCCTTGGGTAGGCGGTCGAGATATTTGGTCAGCTGCAGGATATCGGCGGCGGAGCGGACACGGCGGTCGATCTCTTCCTTCGATTCCTTGGCGATGCGCATGCCGAAGGCCATGTTGTCATAAACCGTCATATGCGGATAAAGCGCATAGGACTGGAAGACCATGGCGATGCCGCGCTGCGATGGCGGCACCTCGTTCACCAGCCGCTCGGCGATGTACATTTCGCCGCCGGAGATTTCCTCAAGGCCGGCGATCATCCGCAACAGCGTCGATTTTCCGCAGCCGGACGGGCCGACGAAGACGACGAACTCGCCCTGCCTGATGTCCAGATCGATGCCATGGATGACATCCACCGCGCCATAGGACTTGCGGATATTCTTCAGTTGCAAACCTGCCATGTCATCCTCCCCTTCATTCTCTCGTTTTTGGCCGGTTCTTGACTTGAACCGGTTGATCTCATTCATTCGACCCGGGCGAAAAAGCCGCTCCAGGCCGGTAGCGTGATGGTGCCGCCGTTCAATGCCGATCCGAAACCGTGACCTTCGAGCACATCGAGCTTTTCAACCGGGCGCTCGGTGGTGACCGGCTCAGCGCTCATGTTGAACAGGCACAGGATCGTCTCGTTGCCGAACTTTCGCTCAAAGCCCAGCAACGGCGCCTGATAGGCGCGAAACTCGATCTCGCCCTTGGCAAAGGCCGGATGCTGCTTGCGGAATGCGAGAAACCGGCGGTAATGGTTGAGAACCGAATTCTGGTCTGTCTGCTGTTCGGAAACAGCGCGGCCGAGATGCTCGTTCGGCACCGGCAGCCAGGGCTTGCCCTCGCCGAAGCCACCATTGACAGCGTTCTTGTCCCAGACCATCGGCGTGCGGCAGCCGTCGCGGCCCTTGAAGTCCGGCCAGAACTGGATGCCGTAGGGGTCCTGCAGGTCCTCGAAGGCGAGATCGGCTTCGGTCAGGCCCAGTTCCTCGCCCTGATAGATGCAGACGGAGCCGCGTAGGGTCATCAGCAGGCTGGCGAGGAATTTCGCATGCGCATCCTGATCGGCAATGCCCTGGCCCCAGCGGCTGACATGGCGCACGACGTCGTGGTTGGAAAACGCCCAGCAGGCCCAGCCTTCCGGTGCCGCGCGGGCAAAATCGTGCAGCACCTGCGCGACGCCTGCCGGCGTCAGCGGATCGGGCGCCAGGAATTCGAAGGCGTAGCACATGTGCATCTTGTCGTTGCCGGACGTGTATTGCCCGGCGATCTCAAGACCGATCTGGCTGTCGCCGACCTCGCCGACGGCGGCAATTGCCGGAAATTCATCCATCACAGCGCGGAAGCGCTTGAGGAATGCGAGGTTTTCCGGGCGGTTCTTGTCGTAGAGATGTTCCTGATAATTGTATGGATTGACCGCCGGTGCCGTATTGGCGTTGCGCCGCTCCGGTGCCAGAGCCGGATTGTCGCGCAGTTCCAGATCGTGGAAATAGAAGTTGATCGTGTCCAGCCGGAAGCCATCGACGCCGCGCTCCAGCCAGAACCGTTCGACGGCCAGAAGCGCATCCTGGACCTCGGGGTTGTGCAGGTTGAGGTCCGGCTGCGAGGTGAGGAAGTTGTGCATGTAATATTGCAGCCGCGTCGGATCCCATTGCCAGGCCGAGCCACCGAAGATCGACATCCAGTTGTTCGGCGGCGTGCCGTCCGGCTTGGAGTCCGACCAGACATACCAGTCCGCCTTTGGATTAAAACGGCTCGACCGGCTCTCCACAAACCACGGATGCTGATCCGAAGTGTGCGACAGAACCAGATCGATCATCACGCGGATACCGAGGCGATGCGCCTCGGCGATCAGCGCATCAAAATCGGCAAGCAGGCCGAAGATCGGATCGACGCCGGTATAGTTCGACACGTCATAGCCGAAGTCCTTCATCGGCGACGTGAAGAAAGGTGAGATCCAGATCGCATCGACACCCAGCGAGGCAACATGCGGCAGGCGGGCAGTGATGCCCTTCAGGTCGCCGATGCCGTCGCCGTTCGAATCCTGGTAGGAGCGCGGATAGATCTGGTAGATCACCGCGCCACGCCACCAGTCCCGGTCGGCCTGCAATGTGGAACCACTCGGCTCAGTTATACTCGTATTCATTCCTGTCGACGTCCTTGTATTATCGAAAAGTCTCAGCCGCCCTTGACCGATCCCGCCAGCAGGCCGCGCACGAGGTAGCGCTGCAGGGTAAAGAAGACGATCAGAGGCACGATGATGGTGATGAAGGCCGATGCCGTGAGGATTTCCCAGTTGCCGCCGCGCGAGCCGAGCAGGTTGACCAGACGGCCGGTGAGGACCAGCTCGTCATTGCCGGTTCCGAGGAACACCATGGCGACCAGCAGATCGTTCCAGGTCCAGAGGAACTGGAAGATCGAGAAGGACGCAAGGGCCGGGAACGACAAGGGCAGGATGATCTTGATGAAAATGTCGAAATCGCTGGCGCCATCGACGCGGGCCGATTCCATGATTTCACGCGGCAGGCCGGCCATGTAGTTGCGCAAGAGATAGATGGCGAGCGGCAGACCAAAGCCCATATGCGCCAGCCAGATGCCGACATAGGTCTTGGCCGGAACACCGAGAAACGCGCCGACGCCATTGTACAGTTTCAACAGCGGAATGAGCGACATCTGCAAGGGTACGACCAGAAGGCCGACAACGACGGCGATCAGGATTGCCCGGCCGGGAAACTTCATCCAGGCCAAAGCGTAGGCGGCAAAGGCTGCAACCAGGATCGGAATGATCGTGGCCGGAATAGCGACGGTCAGCGAGTTGATGAAAGACGCACCGATGCCTGCGGCCCGCATGACTTCGCGGTAATTGTCGAAGGTAAAGCGCGGCGGAATGGCTGCTGTGTAGAAGATACGCTGGCCGCGCGTGCCTTCCATGCGGGTCGGCGAGACGATCTCGTAACTGCCGTCATCCTTGACGGTCAGTGTCTGGCCGTCGCCGATGTCGGCGGGCGTGCCGGCCTCGAACGCGGTGGGCTGCAATGGCCGGAAGCCGAAGGCCGAAACCTTTGCATCGCCGCCCTCCAGCAGATTGCCGGCAACGACGAACTTGCCATCACGTTCGACCTGCGCTTCAGGCGAGGCTGCACGGCCGGTCAAGTTCTGCGACGACGTGGAAAGAGCTGTCCACCAGCCGGAGACGGCGAGCTGGTCCTTGTCACGCAGCGACGAGATCAGAAGGCCGGCGGTCGGCAGGGTCCACAGGACGACAAGCAGAATGACGGAAATGTGGACGACCCAGACCAGTGGCGAGCGGGAAGAAGCAATCATCTCAGTGGCCCTCCATTTCCTTGGCAGCGTTGCGGATGTTCCAGATCATGATCGGGATCACCAGCACCATGATGATGACGGCGATCGCAGCACCGCGGCCGAAGTCACCGCCACCGCGGAACATCCAGTCGAACATCAGATTGGCGAGAACCTGGCTTTGCCACTGCCCGTTGGTCATGGCGAGAACGATGTCGAAGACCTTGAGCACCAGGATGGTGATGGTGGTCCAGACGACGGCGATCGTACCCCACATCTGCGGGATCATGATCTTGAAGAAAATCTGCAGCCCGTTGGCGCCATCGATGACGGCAGCTTCGACCGTTTCTTCCGGAATGCCGCGCAGCGCCGCCGAGAGGATAACCATGGCGAAACCGGTCTGGATCCAGATGAGAATGACCATCAGGAAGAAGTTGTTCCAGAAGGGCAGCGTCACCCAGGCTTCTGGCGTACCGCCGAAATAGACGACGACGGCGTTGAGGAGGCCGATCTGCTCGGTGCCTTCGGCGCGGTAGTCGTAGATGAATTTCCAGATGACCGAAGCGCCAACGAAGGAGATCGCCATAGGCATGAAGATCAGCGTCTTGGCGATATTGCCCCACCAGATCCGGTCGGTGAGCGCTGCAATGATCAGCCCGAAGAACGTGGCGGCGGCGGGTACCACCAGCAGCCAGAGGAAGTTGTTGTAGATCGACTGACGGAATTCGCCGTCGTTGAACATCCAGATGAAATTGTTCAGACCGACGAAATTCTCGCCCGCCCTGTCGTGCAGGCTGAGCCAGACCGAAGCGATCACCGGATAGATCAGGTAGATGGTCAGCGAGAACAGTGCCGGGCCGAGGAAGAGCCAGGGGCGGATGGCGTTGGTGATGCGCAGATTGCGCGAGGCAACGGGACCCGTCAGGCCCTTCGATGGAAAGAGCTTGTCGAGGATCCAGTTCGTGCCGAAGAAATAGCCGGCGCAGGCAAGAACCCCCGCGGCCATCGTGGCGATGGCGAATAACAACTGCTGCATGGCAACTTCCTCCCCAGGAATGTAAGGCCGGATACGCGGCCTGCCCGCCCCTTCTGCGCAAGGCTCCCGGCCTTTCGGGAGATCAAACGCGACCAGAATAGTCACACCGCCTGTTGTGCCAGAACCCGAAATCCGGTCGGTTGGCGAGGGTGTGTTGATCCAAAAGGGCTTCTTTTTGTCGGCTTTCCCCAAGCCGCACGCGCCACCCAGTCTACCGGGCGGCTTGGCGAACGGCGTTTCAGGCCTCGCGGTCTTTTTGATTGCGGCCCCGGGATTTCATGCCCGGAGCCGCTTTTGGATAGCAGGGTAGCCGATCCTTACTTGATCGAATCCCATGCCTTCTGGGTACCGTCAGCGACGTCCTGCGCCGATTTTCCGCCGACATAATCGACCATGCCGGTCCAGAATGCGCCTGCGCCGATCTTGCCGGGCATCAGGTCGGAACCGTCGAAGCGGAAGGTTGTTGCGTTGAGCAGGATTTCGCCCTGCTTCTTCATCGGGCCGTTGGCATAGGCATCCTTGTTGACGCTCCTCAGCGGTGTCAGGAAGCTGGTCTGGGCCATCCACACTTCATGCGCGATCGGCGTTTGCAGGAACTCGATGAAGGCGCGCGCCGCCGGCGTGTCCTTGGTGATCATGGCCAGCGTGCCGGCACCGAGAACCGGATTGCCGAGCTCGGGCTTGCTTGCGTAAGGCGGCATGTAGAAGAAGTCCGCATCTTCGCCAACCTTGGTGCCTTCCGGGAAGAAGGACGGGATGAACGATGCCTGATGGTGCATGTAGCACTTCGGCGGTGACGCAAACAGGCCCTTCGGGCTGTCGCGGAAGTCGGCGGATGCAACGGCTGCTGCGCCACCATCGACATTCTTGTCGTTCTTGGCAAACCAACCGAATTCATCGATGGCGCCGACGACAGCCGGGTCGTTGAACGGGATCGCATTGGTGACCCACTTGTCATAGACGTCGGCAGGCTGCGTGCGCAGCATCATGTCCTCGACCCAGTCGGTGGCCGGCCAGCCGGTCGCACCGCCCGAACCCAGACCAATGCACCACGGTGTGCCGCCATCGGCGACGATCTTCTCGGTCAGAGCCTTCAGCTCTTCCATGGTCTTCGGAACTTCATAGCCCGAATCCTCGAAATTTTCCGGCACGTACCAGACCAGCGACTTCACGTCGATCTTGTAGGGGAATGCGTAAAGAGCCTTCGTGCCGTCCTTGCCGGCATATGTCGACAGATCGACCCACGACTGGCCAGCGGCATAATTCTCGAGAAGCCATTTCTGGGTCTCGTCGCCAAGCGGCGTCAGGTAACCCTTCGAGGCGAGATCGGCGATCAGGCCCGGCTGCGGCAGGATGGCGACATCCGGAGGACTGCCGGCCTGGGTGTCGATGACGATCTGCTGTTCGTAGTTTTCAGACGAGGAATATTTCACCTCGACACCGGTCGCATCGCGGAAATAGTCGAGCACGGATCCGGCCAGCGCTTCGTCTTCGCCGCGCCAGGGACCAAAGATCGTCAGCGTCTGACCCTTGAGGTCATGGCTCTTCTTGAATTCTTCAAAGCTTGCCCAGTTGAATTTGGAATCTTCGCCCGGCTTGAATTTCAGCTCGGCTGCATTGGTGGCACCCGCCACAAGCGCAAGCGCCGCCACTCCCAACAAGAATGTTCTCTTCACGTCATTTCCTCCCAAGAAAGACCCGGCCTCTTGATGCCGGGCGAACACCGCAGCGCCGCCAAAATTCAAAGCGCTTTGAGTTTGCTAACAAACCATTGCGACAGGCACGAAGTCAAGAGCTTTCCCGTAAAGGGCGAACAAAGGTCCGTTTCCTGCAGTGCAGCGAAGGTTTGCAATGCAATGGAGCTGATTTTTCTGGTTGATGGGCAAAGCCGATGATACAAAATCTGTCGCGCGTTGGGGATGGAAAGCAAAAACAAAATAGAAATCAAAGCGCTTTGGGAGTACGCGCTTGTCATGAACGTGAATTTGAAGCAGCTGGCGGAGATGTTGGGCCTGTCGCAAACGACGGTCAGCCGTGCGCTCAACGGCTATCCGGAAGTGAACGCCGAAACACGACAACGGGTCCTGAGTGCCGTCCGCGAAACCGGCTACCGGCCGAACCGTGCGGCCCAGAGGCTTGCCACCGGCCGGGCCGGTTCGATCGGCTTGGTTATGCCGATCGCCCAAGGCATCGATTCCGATGTGCATTTCGGCGAATTTCTGGCCGGGCTCGGAGAGGAATCCGTCCGGCACGATTTCCATTTCGTCATCAACCCGAGCGCGCCCGACGACGAGGAGGCCACATTCAAGCGCCTGGCCGCCAGCGGCAACGTCGATGCGCTGTTCCTTGCCTATGTCCGGGCCAACGATCCACGCATTGCCATGCTGAAATCGCTGTCGATCCCGTTTGTCGTCCATGGCCGGGCGATCGGCCAGCCGGCCGACTATCCGTTTCTGGATATCGACAATACCGGCGCGTTCTATGATGCGACCCGCCTGCTCATACAGCTTGGACACCGGCGCATCGCGCTGATCAACGGGCCGGGGAACCTGACCTTCTCCATTCGCCGCATGAAGGGAATGCGGCGCGCGCTTGAGGAAAACGGACTGCGGCTTAACGAGGGTCTAGTCCAGAATTCGCTGATGACGGACGAATACGGCCACCGCGCCATGCAGCAGTTCCTTGAACGGGATCAGCCGCCAACCGCCGTTCTCTGTTCCAGCACGGTGATCGCTCTCGGCGCCGTCCGGGCGATCAACCGGGCGGGTTTGCAGATGGGCGAGGATATTTCGCTGATTGCCCATGACGACGTGTTGCCGATGCTGAAGCCGGAAAACTTCAGCGTGCCGCTGACGACGACGCGCTCATCCTTGCGTGCAGCCGGCGCCCGGATCGCGACGCGGCTGATTTCGCGTATTCTCAAGACCGGCGAATATCCGGAACAGGAACTCTGGCGCACGGAACTGATCGTCAGGGCCTCGACCGGCCCCGCGCCTCGATCATAGATCGATCGTTTACAACGTCAGAACTTTGGCGCCGTCTTGCCGGCCTTGCGATAGGCGGCGATCACCGTGTTGGCCATTAGCATGGCGATGGTCATTGGACCGACACCGCCCGGCACTGGCGTAATGACGGCTGCGACCTCGGCGCATTCCGCAAAGGCAACATCGCCGACCAGACGGGACTTGCCCTCGCCTTTTTCCGGTGCTGCGATGCGGTTGATGCCGACATCGATCACCGTGGCGCCGGGCTTGACCCAATCGGCCTTAACCATTTCCGGGCGGCCGACGGCGGCAACTAAAATATCGGCGTTGCGGCAGACGGCCGCCAAGTTCTTGGTGCGGGAATGGGCGATCGTCACCGTCGCGTTGGCGGCAAGCAGCAGCTGCGCCATCGGCTTGCCGAACAGGTTTGAGCGGCCAATGACGACGGCATTCAGGCCGGAGAGATCTTCGCCATGTGTGCGCTTGACGAAGACCATGGCGCCAGCCGGCGTGCAGGAAACCAGACCGCCATCGAGATCGCCGGTTGCCAGCTTGCCGGCATTGACGACATGCAGACCATCGACATCCTTTTCCGGCAGGATCGACTGGATGATCGCTTCCGAATTGAAATGTTTCGGCAACGGCAGCTGGACGAGAATGCCGTGCAGGCTTTCATCCTTGTTGAGGGCCTGAACGAGAGCGGCCAGTTCGTCCTGCGTCGTCTCCTCCGGCAGCGTATGCTGGACCGAGGTGAAACCGCATTCCTTTGCCATCTTGCTTTTCGAAGAAACGTAGGCGTGACTTGCCGGGTCGTTTCCAACGATGACGACGGCGAGACCGGTCTGGACGCCAACCTGATCCTTCAGCGTCTGCGATGCTGTTTTCACGGCATCGATCACCGACGCTGCAACTTGCTTGCCATCAATCACGGTCGTCACGGTGTTCTCCCAGATTCTCGTTTGTTCTGTTCAGTCTAGTTTCAGCAAAAAATAGCGTTGGCCTCAATGCGTCCTATGCTGTTCAGATCGCATAAATTCAAGGCTGGCGCGATGATGACAGTGCGGAAACACCGTTGCGGCCTGATTTTCCTGCATTGCCGAAAGATGGGCGGATAAGCCACGCTCGCCGCCGGCTGGGTGCGAGACCGCTAATGACGGCCGCCGGCCCGCAGTTTCGCATAATGTTCGACGCGGTTGCGCAGGGCACGCAAGTTTTCCTGAACCAGGGCGATATCGTTGCCGTCAACATCCTTGTCCTGCAGCTCGCGCAGATAGTCCCGCAGGCCGGACGGCGTCATGTCCGGGCGCTGGGGAAAGACGGAAAGAGCCGCCGCTGAGGCTGCTGCGTGATGAGCGGATGGCATACGCGGGCGGTATTCGGCCGCTGCCGGAAGAGGTTCATCGGCATGACGCTGCGGTCCTGGGCCATCCGGATAATGATCGTCCCTGCCCGGCGGATCGCGCTGCGGCGTGGCCGCAGCGGTGCGGTTCGACCCTTGGAGCAGTCCCTTCAGACTGCGATAGACGCCGAGCATGACGCCCAGTCCGACGCCTGCCATGAAGCCTGCGATCATTCCGCCAATCGCAATCAGCTTGCGTGAAGGCCCCGCCGACTGCAGCGGCGGCTCCGCCGACGAGATCACGCGGATATTTTTCGAGGTCAGCTTTTCCTCCTGGCCGGTTTCGCTGGCCCGCTTCAGGAAGGATTCGTAGATTGTTCGCGTCGCATTGGCCTTGCGCTCCAGCTCGCGCAGCTCGATAAAACCGGCCGACGAAGTGACCTGCTGCGCCTTTAGAACCGCCAGTTGCTGAACGAGGTCGGTCTCGGTCCGGCGTGCGCGGTCCAGCTCGGTCTGTGCCGCCGCCTCGATACGACGGAGTTCGTTGCCGATTTCCGAGCGTGCGACATCGAGCGACTGGACCGCTGCAAGTCTCTGCGGATGGCGCGGACCAAGGCTTGCGTCCAGCGCACCCAACTGGGCACGGGCCTGAGAATGTTGCTTGCGCAACTCCTGCAATGTGATCGAGCTGAGTTCTTCCGGGAACGCTCCGGTGAGCACATCATCCAGCCGGGTCTTCGTAACGACCTCGACTTTCGCCCTCGCATCGGCGATGCGGTTTCGCACGGCGCCGACCTGATCATTAAGGGAAAACAATTGCTTGTCTGAGATCAGTTCCCCATCCGCACCGACGATATCATGATCGGCCTTGTATTTCTCGACCGCATTCTCAGCCGCATCGAGTTCTTTCTGAAGCTCCGTCAGGCGACTGTCGAGAGCGGCGGTCGTTCGCTGGAAGAACCCGGATTGTGCCGCCTGCTCCTCGTTCAGGAAGGTGGTCACCAGGCGATTGGCGATCAGCGCCGATTTTGCCGCATCCCGGCTTTTGACATCGACAGTGACAATGAAGGTTTTCGGATCGCGTGATACCGCCACGGCATTGCTCAGCTTTTCCAGCGTCTGCGGATTGACCCCGGATGCAGGCGCGGGCTGCGCCTTACGCGGCGAGACGATATCGCGGATGAGACCGATTCCGGCTGCAAGGCCGCCTTTGCCGGCGGAGGCGCCACCGAATTCCGGATCGCGGTCAAGCCCCAGGTCGATGGCAACCTTTTCCAGAACCGTGCGGGAGCGCAATACTTCCAGCTGACTGTCCACCAGAGCCAGGATCGCTTCGGTTGCCAGGCTTTCCTTGGATAGATCGGAATCCGTCAACCGCACTTCGCGGGGATCGACGTAAAGCTTGCTCTCGGCCACATAGACACTCTGCGTCGACATCGCGACGAGTACCCCGCCGACAGCGCCGACAATCGTCAGGACCACGATGATTTTTCGCACCTGCCAGACAGAGGTGAGGATCGTCGTAAGATCGATCAGCGGCCGGTCCTGCTGGTCCATATAGGCCTCGGAACCGACCGTCGGGGCGTAGGCGGGGCCGTGCGGAACTCCTGAAGTCTGCGCTGGTGCCGACTTAGTGTTCTGGAACCAGCCGAAAAGACGCGCAGTCATTTTTCCGGAAGCCACCGCTTCGGGCTGGTGGACCGGTTGCGTCCCATCGACTGGCGCCCTCGGTTTGGCAGCGGGACCGGCCAGCCGGTTCAGCAACTCGTTCGCATTGCGCGCAACAGGAGCACCGGCGCGAGCCGATGTCCTTGAACGCAGCAATCCGTCGGCCTCATCCGACACCCGGTCGAAGGGAGGCTGGCGGCCAGCAGTCCGCTTTTTGTCTTCCGGATCGAACATCAATGCCTGCAAACGCCCACAACCGGGCAAAGTGACGAGTTATGAATGAAGCTTAAGTTTTTGTGGCAAACAAACCGTTAACAAGCTGCGGTTAACGCGCCCACGATCCGGTTCAATCCATGATTTCAAACCGCTCATTAAGTTTTACCGGTTAGAAACAGAACTGGCCATCCGGATCCCAACTCGTGATCGATTTCGCAAAGACCCTCTACGCGCGCCACAGCAGCGTCATTCACGCCTACATGTCGATGACAAGCGGGTCGGCGGGCAGGCTTGTGCTGTCGTTGGTCTACTTCATCTGTATCGCCAACGGGCTTTCGATTGCCGACTTCGGTCTTTTCGCCACCGCGTCTGCTGCCGGCATCATGATCTCACGGGTCCTTGCCTTCGGTTTCATATCACCACTCTACCGGGTCGCGACCGTCAAGCCGTTGCTGGTCGGCACCTATACCTGCGGGTTCGTTGCCGGCGCCCTCATGTCTCTGCCTTTGATCGCGGCTCTCTGTCTCGCCGTCTATCATGCTGTTTTCGCGCGTGATATCGGGCTTCCCGTTTTCCTCGGCTTCATGGTAGCCGAAATCATCTGCTGGCGTGGGCTGGAGGTCGTGGTCATCGTCCTCAACGGGCTCGGGCGCTTTGGCCGTGCTGCCCTTCTCGTGGTTATTGGTACAGGCATCCGTACCGCCGCAGCGCTGGCTTTCTCGCTGTTGCATTCCTCTTCGCTCAGTACATGGGCACTCTTGTACGTGGGTGCCAACCTGCTTGCCCTCCTGATCGCCGTCATCTGGTTTTTCCCCAAAGGGCGGCTGCGCTGGCGTCCGCGATTGTATATCCGCCGCTGGGCAGATTCTGTCTCGGTCGCAGGAGCAGAGGTGCTGTTTTACGTTCAGTCGGAATTCGACAAGATCGCCGTCCTTGCGATCGGCGGACCGGAAGTTTCCGGAATTTACGCGATTATCATGCGGCTTGCCGACCTCACAGCGTTGCCGGTGCGCTCGTTCAACACACTGTTGGTACAGAAGATCATGCGCACGCCCGGTACCATCGCGTCCTGGCGTACCCGGCTGACAATCGAAATCCTGGTGGCGGCCACATCTTTCCTGGCGATTGCCGCCATGGCGATCTACCTCTGGATTTTCCCGCGCGGACTTGGAAACAATGTCGCTCAGGCTGCACCCTATCTCATGGCCGTCCTTCTTGTGCCCTCGTTCCGCAATCTGGTCGAGTATCACTCTGAATTGCTTTATGCGACAGGCCGCACGGTGCGCCGGATCACCAATCTGGTGATCGTTGGGACTGCCAAAATCATCCTGCTCGCCGTGGTTTTTGGGCGCAGCACGGATACCGACTATTGGGCACATCAGCTCAACGGCGTCTATCTCGCACTTTACGGTGTGTCCTTCGCCTTGACCTATATGGCGCTCCGCCGCGAAACGGGCCGCGTCATATAAAAGGGGTCACGCAGCCCGTTCGAGAACGACGTTGCGGATATCGGCGAGATCATGGCCGACGAAGGACTGAACGCCGATACCGATCTGGTGCGGCGCCATTTCCCGCATGAAATGCCTCAGACCGCTGATATCGCGCGTATAACTGTCGTCGAACCACAAAACATGGCAGAGGCCGTCCGGCGAAGCGGCATGGCCCTTGCCCATCAGCACCTCATCGACAAAACGGCCGTAGATGGTGCATTCCGAGAATTGCCGCGACCGGATCATCGCCCGGATCCAGCTGCGGCCGTGCAGCGCCTCGACATGATCGAGCAACGCCCTGCAGCTGTCGGTGCGCCAGGCAATCAGCGTATTGATGTAGTCGTTCGCCGGCAGGCTGAAGGGGCCAATCCCCAGGAGCCGATCGGAATGGGCCAGCCATTCGAGGTGATTGGAGCGCATGCGCTCGCCGATGCCGCCATCCTTGCGATAGAGGGACAACCGGTCACCCTGCCACAGGTTTGCCGGATCGAAGTCACGCAGGAAGACCACATCGGAATCAACCGCGAACATCGCCGCCTCGTCGATATGCCGGGACAGGGCCAGCCGGCGCAGCTGCTGAACATGCCAGCCGCGCAACGGCAGGCTGTATGGACTGATCCAGAGCTTGCGCCGCCCCGCCGACATCGGGTCCGGAATGGCGCGCAGCCACCAGGGCAAGAGATCGATTTCACTGACGACCTGCCGGCGCGTCCCTTCCAGCTGCCGGAACAGCGCAACGTCGAAGGGGGCGACGAGCAGGTAATGGACCCAGTCACCTTTCAGGCGCATGTCCATGCTCTCGCACAGCAGACGGCAACGCTCGAAATCATTGGCGTAGGAGGCTGTAACGACAGCTGTGCGCATGATGGCTTCCGTCAGAACGATTGTGATCCGGCGTGATGCCCATCGACAGGCGACGAACCCTCACGCCCTTTCAGCTTGTGGCGAAGCACATAGTATATGAACAAGGGGTTTCCGAGGATATAACGGCGCCACAGACGGCGCGGCTCGACGACCAGCCGATGCAGCCATTCCAGACGCAGGCGCCGCAGGGACACAGAGGCGCGCGGCACTTCCTCGGCCATGAAATCGAACAGTGCACCGACGCTGAGCACCAGCCGGGCGTGGCCCGGACCGACATGACGGTCAATCCATTTTTCCTGCTTCGGGCTTCCCATGGCGATCAGGAGGATATCCGGCCTGACGGCACGAACCATGGCCATGACGTTGTCGGATTGCTCAGGATCGAAAAATCCGTCCGAAACCGGAATGAACTGGTGCCACGGCGCATGCTTCTGGAAATTTTCCGCTGCGCGTTTGAGAACATCCGAACGTGCCCCGACCATGGCGACACGCCGCGGCGTCGTCATGTAGGTCATCAACGCCGGCACGAAGTCCGTGCCGTTCAGATTGGCTGGAAATGCCTTGCCATGAAACAGCATGGACGCCAGGTCCATGCCATATCCATCCGGCAATACGATCTGGCGATTGAGGACTGCCCTATATTCAGAATCCTGCATCATCAGATTGGCGTTGTGGGCATTGAGAAACGATATCACCGTCTGCCCGATCGGCAGCGAAGCGATTGAATCGGCAAAGGCGAAGGCATCCGCCCAGCCGAAATCGCAGACCTGCATGTCGAGGATCGCTCTTTGCGACGCGACGATGGTTGTACCAGGAAAGACGTTCATCGGGATTTCCCTCCCTCGTGCATGGCCAAGCCATACGGCGCACTGTTGGTTTTCCGGGTCATGGATTGTGTTTCGCCCTGTACTCTGCCGGGGGGCTGACGGGTTGCCGCAAGCGGCGCGCCAAACCGCGAAAGCCCCTCGCCCATCGTCGCGAGCAACAGGTTTTTCTGCGCCTGATGAAAATCCGCGCCGGAGGAGCGCTGGCGGTTACCGGCCCGAACCTGCGCGACCTTTCCAATCAAGAGCCGCGCAAAATCTGCCGGATCGTCAGCAACCGCGCAGTTTTCCGGCAGTACGCCAATGCCGCGCAGCGAGGCGCTTGTCGCAACACTTGGCAAGCCCAGCTCGAAGGTCTCAATGGTCTTCAGCTGAACACCCGTCCCGCCACGGCTGATCAATGGAATGATTGCGCCGGCCTCGATGAAGGCACGTGCATCCGGCACCCGCCCAAGCAGGCGCACGCCGGGATGCGCGATCGCCGGAGCGTCCGGCAAGTGCCCGGCAATGCCGATCGATATGTCACCGGGCAGCAATGGCACCACCCTCGACAGAAACCAGTCTAGGCCGATGCGATTGGCCTTCCAGCTCCAGGTGCCGATCAGGGCAAGGTCATGCTCAGGTGCCGTCTCGTTCACGGTTTGCGGCACGTCCCAGCGCGTCACCAGCGGCAGGACGGCGGCACGGCCGGAAACCGCATGGCCAAACCCGAAACGATCAGCTTCGGCAAAAGTCCAGACCGCCGAGGCAGCCTGCGTCAATTGCCGTTCGAGACGGCGCAGATGATGGGCCTCGCGCTTGAACAGCAGCCTTTCCAGCCGGCTGGACGCAGTAGAGGCATTTTCAAGCGCCGAATCCGCCTCGACATTGTGAGCGACGTAGATTGTCTGATGTTTCAGGAAGACATCGGCGAAGGCACCGGGCAGCTGTACGGAATTGAGGACAATACCGTCAAACGGCTGCAGCCCCTGCAACAGCGTTTCGATTTGCGTTCGGTTGACCCGCAGCATCTTTGCAGACGAAAGGGTCGTCCGGTTGAGCATTGCCGCCATCAGCCAGCGCAACTTCGTTGCCCGATCGACCCTGGCATTGGTGACCTCAAGTTCGCCAAGCAGGTGCGTGTCTCCACCCGGGGCCACAGCCTGACCGGGCTGCAGGTAGCCGACCACGCTCACCCGGTGGCCGAGAGCGCGAAGCCCTTCCAGGACAGTACGATTGGCGATGTCGAACCCCGATGAAGGGTTCTCCACCGGTACCAGCGATGAAACGAAAACCAGATGCATGCTGCCACACGAGACTTGAGAACAACTGTCCCGACTGTAGCAACACGGCGTGAAATGACCTTTAAGCCGTTCATTCAAAAGCAAATTCGGAAATTCAGCGTCTGTTTAGGAAGATTTGCTTTAGTGCTTGCCAGATCTTCGCCTTTGACAGGTTCCCCCATGCCCCCGTCGCCCACCGATGTGACCGTTTTTTATCAGACGACGCTTGAGGTGGCGGGCGCCATCGAACTCGTCGTCACCTTGCCGACATTCAGGCGGCCCGAGCATCTGTTGAAAACCTTGAGAACCGTTATTTCACAGGCGCCTGGCTGTCCTTTCGCGATCGTCGTCATGGAGAATGACGCGGATGGGCTGGAAGGTGCGAGCGCGGCAAAAATGTTCTTTGCCGATCATCGGATCAATGCGCTCATCGTCATCGCGCACCAGCGCGGAAATTGCCACGCCTACAACGCCGGCTGGTCGATGGCGCTTGCGACCTATCCCAATCTAAAGGCCATTGCGGTGATCGATGACGATGAGATCGCATCGCCGGATTGGCTCGACAATCTCATTTCGGTACACCAACAGACGCATGCCGACCTGGTGGGGGGGCCACAGCTGCCGGATTTCGAAGACAGGACGCGCAACGATCAGAAACGGCACCCGGTCTTTATGCCTCATTACGAAACGACCGGTCCTGTTCCGATCCTTTATTCGTCCGGAAACGTGCTGGTTGCGCGGCCTGTGCTCGATGCGATGCCGCGGCCGTTCCTCGATCCGCTGTTCAATTTCATCGGCGGGGGGGACAGCGACTTCTATCGCCGTTGCCGCGAGAAAGGCTTTACGTTTGCCTGGGCCGCTGACGCCTGGGTGGCGGAGAGCATCCCGGCACGGCGAACGGAGGCATCCTGGATCAGGGCGCGAAGCCTTAGAAACGGTGCGATCTCGGCATTGCTCGAACATCGCGCAGCACCGGGGTTTCGTGGCCGTGCCAGGACAATCGCCAAATCGCTTGCGCTGCTTGCAGCGTCGCCGTTTCGTGGTGTGCGGTTGTGGAAATCAAGCAGCCTGCAATCGGCGGGGCTTTACCACTTTTACGTGGCCTGCGGCCGCCTGATGATGGAATTCGGGCTGGTCAACGAGCAATATCGCAACCCGGAAAAGAACTGACGAAGGTTTGGTTTTCGGATCAACGTCCGGCCGCTGCGGCGCGCTTTTCGCTTTCGGGCATCTGGTCATGGGCCGTCTCGCCGTTCTTGTCGACGATCGGAACCGGCTTGCGCTGCTTTTCGTTGGCTGAATTGGCGATACGGGCAACGTCTGCCTTTGAGAGATATTCGAGCTGCTCGATCAGCACATCGAAGATCACTTCGTCACGCAGCTGCTTGTTCAGCCCCTCCTTCACCTTCGTCTTGAAGGTGGCGAGATCGAAATTGCTGGTATCGGCAACATTGATCAGCTTCTGGCCGACGAGAATGTCGAACAGCGCATTCGTCACCGATTCCTTGAGCGGCACGTCCAGCATCTTGGCTTTCGCCTTGTCGACGGTGAAGGACAGCTTGGTCAGGAAATAGCCCTGCACGGCGCCATCGGTGATGACCGGGACGGTAATCAGCTCACCCTGCACATATTCCTGCAACGCGCGGCGTTCAGCCTCCGCATCCGTTTCCACCGGCGCCGATGCATGCTGGATCGAAAAATAGACGGATCCGAGCGATACGGCGCAAATCCAGACACCGGTGAAAACGAGCTTCAGCATCAGAAGTCGCCGTAGCGGAACTGCTGTTCGGTATAGATGCCGTCCGCATCGGCTTCTTGCACGGCAGTCTTCAGAAGATCAACCACCGAGCGGCAGGCTTCCATATGCGCGTTCACCTTCTGCGAATTCATCACGAGCTTTGTCTTGATGTGCTGCGTCTGCGAGACGAATGCCGGCGAAATCTCGTTCGGCGAAGCGTCGCGGTGCAGCATCGTCAACTCATAGAGGCAACGGCTCTTGCGGGCATTCGACGTCTTCAGGTCGAAGCTCGGATCGATGCCGATCCGGGTGTTTTCATTGTCGAGGATCATTTCGAGACGCCCCAGCACGTTCTGGATACGCACGTCACTCGATGCTGCAACTTCCATTCTTTGGCTCCCGTTGGCGCTGGCCGCACGCGGGGCTGAGCCCGTGGCGTGGTCTGTGCGCGAAACTTCTGTATCAGGTCAGCCCGGCATGTCCGGGATAGCCTCAAGCTTGTTCGTTATTGCCTTGCGTGCCCATGAAATCGGCGACCGCCTTGCGCTGGTATTCCTGCACCATGCTCAGCGCGACATTGTTGTCATTGCCATCGAGCGATGCATTGACCCGGTCCGGCGCGTCCGACCCGACGATCCGGTCGGTGACCATGCGCTCGGCAATCCCGACACCATCGCCCTGCGCCATGACGTTGCCGATCTGCTCGGCCATCATGCTTTTCCACATGTCGCCAGACGTACCCTTGCCATAAACCTCTTCGCTTTCGGTGGGGAGCATCGACTTGACGAAGTTCTGCAGCACCATGGCCTCGAACTTGCGATAGCTTTCCGGAATCTTCTTGGCTTCGGCTCGATTGGTAATGTCGCCGAGGCTGTTGGTCGGGCTGTCCTGATTAAGCACGGCAACCGTGTTCGCAAAACCGTTGCCATTTTCGGCAAGGCTCGTCGCCTGAAAGGCGGCGCGATTGGCTTTCAGCCGCGCCTGCGCTTCCTGAACCTCAGCGGGATCGGCGGCGCGCACAACATCCATCACCAGGTCGCTTGGAGGAGAAATGGCCATGCGGTATCCTCTTGGGTCACGAAGTAGCCGCGCGCATGCCTGCGTGCTGGCTAAAATCCCATAATTTCAGCGTTTTAAGCGAACGGTTCGGACGTAATCCGCGACCGTTCCTGACGCTGCATTATGACCCGCCAACCTTACCGGAAGCTGGTGACTTGCTCATCACATGCTGGTCAACGAGATCGTAGATGGCATCGTCCGCCTCGGCGCGATCTTCCAGAACGCGGGCGTCCTTCATGTTTTCCTCCAGCCGGTCGCCCTTTGCCCGTTCCTTGAGAACGCGGGTCTCATGTCCTTGCTGGATGTCCAGGAGCATCTGGTCTTTGAGCGCAAGACGGCCAAGCTGTGAGGCATAATGTCCTGAAAACATTGCATGCAGCGGACTGGCAGAGCCCATGGCATCGACCACGACATCGATGGTTTCAGCAAGGTCGCGGCGCTTCCTGGCGGTTTCGGCCAGATCCCGCTCCGCCATCTGTTCCAGGTGCCGCTGCACAGTGACGAGGCGCTTGAGTTTCTCCGACCGGTTTTTCACCTGCACTAGCTCCCTTGCATCATCGGGCCGAAGCCATCGGCAAACAGCTTCAGCATCGCTGCGATGCCCAGATAAAGAAGAAACATGCCGCCCATGATCAGATAGGGCAGCGAGATGAAATAGAGCGGCATCTGGGGGGCCAGCTTGTTGACCATGCCGATGGCAACGTTGAACAGCAGGCCGTAAATGATGAAAGGGCTCGCCAGCCGCAGCATGATGGAGAAGGTCATCTCGAGAGCATTGGTCAGCGTGATCAGCACACCCTGCGGATCAAAGCCGATGCCGAGCGGCATGACCTTGTAGGAATCGACGATGCTCGACAGGATGACATGGTGGAAATCGAGCATGAAAAGAACCATCAGGCCGGCAAAGCTGATCAGGTTGGTCAACTGGTTTTCGGCCGTGTCTTCCAGCACGTCCGCGGCCGGGGGAGCGTTGAAGCCGATCATCATCGTGATGACCGTACCGGCGAATTGAAGCCCCAGAACATAGTATCGGGCGATCAGGCCGATGACGCCGCCAATGACCGTTTCCGTCGCGACGATGTAGATATAGGTATGCCCCTTGCCGGAAATTTGCGGATAGATCTCATTCCACATGATCGGCAGCACTGCCATCGAGATCGCTAAAGCGATGAAGATACGGATCTGCACCGAGACGCGGGCCGTCGAAAATCCGGGCATGACCATGATGCAGGCGCCGATCCGGCAGAATGCGGCGAAAAGCGCCAGCACTGTGCCTTCAGGGTCGGTGATCATGAAATCGAGCCAATGATCTTTATCTCCAGGCCCTTGGCGAGCTCGACATGCGAGAGGACCGGCAATGTTGCAAAAAGACGCTCGATTATCATGCGCACATAAGAGCGGGATTCGGGCGAACTTACCAGTACGAACGGCATGCCACGGTCAAGATGTTCACGGATAACCTTGGTTGCCTGCTCGCTGAACTCTTCAAGATGGCGTGGGTCGATGTCGAATTCGACGATTTCGCCTTTGGCATCGCGCTTCAAAGCCTGGTGGAAGACCATGTCCCATTTGTTGCCGAGACGCAGGACCCGCAGCGTGCCGTTGTCGGCAAGATCGCCGCACAGCTGCTGCGACATGCGGACACGGACGTGTTCGACGATCTGCTCGGTCTTCCTGACATGGGGAGCGAGTTCGGCGACCGCTTCGAGGATCAGATGCAGGTTGCGGATCGAGACGCGCTCGGCCAGGAGCAGTTTCAGCACGGCCTGCAAGCCGGAATAGGACATGTGCGAGGTGCAGATTTCGTCGGCCAGTTTGCGGTATTCCGGGTCCAGCCGCTCGATCAGGATTTTCACGTCCTTGTAGGACAGAAGCTGCGGCAGATTGTTGCGGATGACTTCCGACAGATGCGTCAGGACCACCGAGACGTTGTCGATCGGGTGGAAACCTTCGCGCTTCAAGTCTTCGGTAAAGGTCTCCAGGATCGACACGGCCGGCATGCCGAAAGCGGGTTCGCGGATTTCGTCGCCCGGAACGCTCGGCTTGCGGCCGCCGCCGGTGACGACGATGACTTCGCCGACGCGCACGGTGTTGGATGCGATCGTCGTGCCGTGGATACGGATATGGTAAGCCTTGTCGGGGATACTGATATCGTCGGAAACCTTGATTTCCGGAACGATCAGGCCGTACTGACCGGCGAACTTGCGGCGCATCTTGCCGACGCGGAACGCCAGTTCCTGATGGGCTCCAAGAAGGCGGGTGGAGACCTGTTTGCCGAGCAGCAATTCGATCTCGGCTGTCTTCAGCACCGACTTGACCGAATCCTTTTCGCTGTCCGTCTTCAGCTGCGCCGTCTGCTGGTCCTGGTCACGCTTGAGCTTGTTGGCCGCAGCCAGCTGACGGGGGATAACCCAGCTGAGGAAAGCCATGCCGCCGCCAAGAACCGCGAACGGAAAGAACGGCAGACCAGGCATGAACGCCAGCATGAGGATCAGGCCCGACGCCACCATCAGCGCGCGGGGGTAGCCGCCGAGCTGGTTGATGACGGCCTGATCGGTGGAACCGGACGTGCCGCCGCGCGAAACGAGCAGGCCTGCGGCGAGCGAAACGATCAGGGCCGGGATCTGTGAAACCAGACCGTCGCCGACCGACAGCTTGACAAAGACGTCCGCGGCTTCGCCGATCGACATATCGTGGCGGACATAACCGATGATGATGCCACCGAAAACGTTGATGGCGGTGATCAAAAGGCCGGCGATCGCATCGCCGCGCACGAACTTGGAGGCACCATCCATCGAACCGAAGAAGGAGCTTTCCTCTTCCAGTTCACGCCGGCGCCGTTGCGCTTCCTTTTCGTCGATCAGGCCGGCCGAAAGGTCGGCGTCGATCGACATCTGCTTACCGGGGATGGCGTCGAGGGTGAAACGCGCGCCGACTTCGGCGATACGCGTTGCACCCTTGGTAATGACGATGAAGTTCACCGTGATCAGGATCAGGAAGACGATCAAGCCGATGACGAAATCGCCACCCATGACCAGTTCGGCGAAACCGGCGATGACGCCGCCGGCCGCGTCGTGTCCTTCATGACCGTGCGAGAGGATGACGCGCGTTGTCGCAATGTTGAGCGCCAGCCGGATCATGGTGGAGATCAGCAGAATGACCGGAAAGGACGAGAAATCCAGCGGCTTCTGGATCCACAGCGAAACCATCAGGATGAGCACGGAGAAAGCGATGGAGAAGGCAAGCCCGACATCGATGAGAAACGGCGGTATCGGCAGAAAGAGGATCGACAGGATCGCGACGATGCCGAGCGCGAAGCCGATATCCCGGCCTTTGGGCGCGACTTTCGGAATGATCAGTGCAGGAGGTTGTGCCATCGGAAATTCCGTCTCTTCATGAGAGGCGGACAGCATTCATACCTGCTGCCCAAACTAAGCAGCAGGCCTAACGCACCAAACTTGCGCGAAGGTGGCATCGATGCCGAAAAGAGGATGCAAGTGCGCTTTTACCACAGCCGTCCGATTTTCCGTTCGCCGGCCGTTCAGAAGCCGGTTTGAATGCGGGAAAAGACAACGTCGGTGAAGATGGATATCTGCGCGCCAACGAAGGAGGCAGAAAGGGCAACGGTCACCAGCACGGCCAGGATCTTTGGCACGAAGGTCAGGGTCATTTCCTGAACCTGGGTCAGCGCCTGAATGAAGGCGATGACGACGCCGACTACCATGGCGGCAACAACGGCGGGCCCGGAAGCGACGACCACAGTCCAGATCGCCGCTTGCACGATATCGAGGGCATCCGCCTCATTCATTGGCTATCACTTTATGGTTACACCCGGACCGACGACAAGTTCCTTGCCGCTATCAAGCACCGCGATGATTCCGTCGGAGTATAGCTTTACTTCCTTGACGACACCAGTTGTCTTGCCGTCGGCACTGGTCACCGTCTTGCCGATGACGGCATTGGCCTCACTGAGCGATGTGCGCTGCAGCAGGCTTTCCAGGTTGGTGTTGGTTTTGATCGTCTGCTCGACCTGCGAGAAGGTCGCCAACTGGGCGATCTGCTGGGTCGAATCCATCGGCTCGGTCGGATCCTGGTTCTTCATCTGGGCCACGAGCAGCTTGAGGAAGCTGTCATAGTTCAGGGTTGCCTTTGCCTTGTCGGCCCCCGATTCCGTTCCCGACGCTGTGGGCACGTAATTGCTGGCTGTGTTGACGCCGCCTACCGCCATGGTGCGATCTCCTTGCGAATCTGCTCGATCGTTGCCGGGGTGATTTCCTGGTCGTTCAAGATCCTGTCTTCGACAGCATAAAGACCACGGATGGCCTTCAGCGCGTCAAAGGCACGCCCCTGAGTGACCATGCCGTCGATCTTCTTCAACTCCGAGACGACCTCGTCATTCTTGAAGCATGTCAACAGCATCACCACCGACTTGCGGAACATGTTGGTCGACTGTTCGGCGCCTTCGGGATTGATCAGGATCATCTGGGCGATGAAATAGAGCTGCTTCAGCGGGGTTGTCGCGTCTTCCGGCTGCAGAACGTGATTTTCAAGCAGGAAGGTGACGTCGTTCAGGAATTCAACGGCGACCTTGCGATCGACGCGCAACACCGCCCCGTTGACAAAAATCCGTTCGCCCGACTTGAGCGAGATACGCAGTGTGCTCTTCATTTGAGTCCATCCCTGATGATGGTTGTGATATCGATAATGCCCTGGAAGTTCGAGGATTCGCGTTTGCGAATCTTTTCCGTCTCTCCGAGAATCCAGATGGCTATGGAAATAAGGTTGGCGCGCAATTCGTCATTGAGCTGATTGTCCGAAGCGCGCAGATCCTCGATAAACCGGATCCAGACCCGCCTGGTGTAGTAGATCGCCTCGATGGCCTCCCGCGAGTACCCTTTCTGCTGTTTTGCGGCTGTCAGCAGCGCAATCGAGCGATCGAGCACCTGCCGTTCGCGATCCTTGGAGTCGGCAACGCCGTCCTCCATGATCTCGGCGTAAGAAAACTGATACATTCAGACATCCTTCATGTTTGTCCTGGTCCTCACCGCATCAGAGGAAATTTATCAAACTCAACTGCTGAAGCCGCGAGGTCAGCGTGTAGGAGGTCTCGAGCTGGGTCTGCAAAGTCTTCAGCATGGTGGAGGCTGCGAAAGTATCGATCCCCTCCAGATCCAGCTGATTGGCCTTGATGATCTTGGTCTGCGCGTCGATCGAGGTGTTGGCCTTCTTCACGCGCTCCTGCGACAGGCCGAGATTGCTCTGCACGCTGATCAGGCCCGTTACCGCAGCACCCATGTATTCGATGGCCTTACCGGTGACCGCGCCGCGAACTTCATCGCTCAAGCCGACGCTGAGAAGCTCTGAGGAAACGATGCTTGCCAAGGCAAATTTGCGTGCGCCTTCGGCATTGATATTCGCTGAACTCTGGATAACTTCATTGGCGCTGATGCGGCTTGTCATGTTCTGGCTGGACGCATCCGACCAGTCTGTCCATTTGGAGCCTGGTACAGACGGATCAGCATACATCGGCGCCAGCGAATTCTCAATGAAGTCGGTCATCTGCGCCTTGGTGAACTGCGTGACCGAGGTTAGCGGTGGCACTTGGACCGGTTGCGACGCGATAAAGGTCGATAGAGCCGCATCATAGGATACCTTCGCATCCGATGTGGCCGAGTATTCGGTAAAGGGCTGCACATCGGTATTGATGCCGGAGAACAGATACTCCCCGTTCAAAGACGTGTTGGCCGCCGACGCGAATGTCGACATGGCCGCCTTGTTCTGGTCCTGCGCAATCTTCAAGAGATCGGCTGTGCTGTTGTCCCGGAACGTCGTCAGCGAGTTCAACGCCTTCTGCGCAGAATCCTGCATCGTCTTCAAGGCTTCCTGAGATCCTGAAAGCCTTTGATTGACGATGGAGTTGGTGCTCTTCAGCGTCGCAAGCCGGTCGAGTTGAGATGAGATATTGACCGACCGCGACGTCGACGCGCCCAAAGCCAGACCGTAGTCGGCATGAACCCCCGTCGACACTTCGTCATTCAACTTCATCATTTCCACCTGACCCCGTTGAATGGTCAGGCGCATGGCATTTTGAACAGCCAGATTGGAAACGAAAGACGCTTTCATGATTTTATCCTACAGCTTGCAGAAGGGCGGCCATCATGGCGTCCACCGTACTGACCAATTTCGCCGATGCCTTGTAAGACTGCTCAAGGTCGAGCAGCTGCGACAATTCCTCGTCAAGACTGACACCTGTGACGTTGCTCAAGGCATCCTGCGTCCGCGACAGCATGGCCGTCTTGTTGTCATTGGCGGTCGATGCGCCGCTGCGCTGTTCTTCCAGCCAGCCAATCGAGGACGCCGAGAATTCCAGAATGCTGCTGGAGCTATCAAGCCCGGTGGCGGGATCGAATGTCATGTCGGCACTGAGCGATGTCAGAAACTTGTCCAGAAGCGCCGTGTAGCCGGATCCGCCTGCTGTATTCGACTTGTAGGCGGGGCCGTTGAAACCGCCATCGCGGACAAGTGCCGGATTGCCCGCCGCGAGTGGATTGACCATCAGTGACGCGGCCATGCCGGGAACAGCCGTGCCGGCTGCCGGAACGGTCGCACCTGCCCACGTAAAGAGACCGGGTTGTGCCGTCGTGACGGGCGTGGTGTTTTCCTGGAACAGGGTGACCAGACCGCGCGCGATCTCATCGAGCTGTGACTGGAACTTGGGTGCGAGTTCGTCCCGCATCTGAAGCAAGCCCGCGAGCTTTCCTTGTCCGGATGTATCGGCTCCCTTGCCGGGCTTGAGCGCCACACCGTCCACATAAATGGCTTTGCCGGTGGTCGTCGCGTCGAAGGCGGCCGTGGGTTGAAAGGTAACCGCACGTGGGCTGTTTTCGAACAGGACCGTTCCGTCCGACGTAAAGATGACGGTATCGTTGTTAGCGCGGGTGACCGTCGAGATACCGACAATATCGGAAATCTGGCGAAGCAGCTTGTCGCGTTGATCAAGCGCATCGCTCGCATCGACGCCGCCGGCCGTCGCACCCTTTACGGCAGCATTTGCCGTCTCGAACTCAGCCAGCAAGCCGTTCAGCTTTTTAACCGAAGCATCGATTTCCTTGTCCGCTTCATGGCGGACATCCTGAACGGCGGTAGACGTCCTGTTCAGGGACTTGGCCAGGTCCGTGGCGCTCGACACGGTTGTCGCGGCGATGGCCGTGTTTGCAGGTGTCGATGCAAACGTCTGCAGGCTATCGCGAAACGACTTGAGATAGTGCGACGGCGAAGTTTCATAACTGTTGCCGCCGAGTGCCGCCTTCACCGTTTCCAGGCCGGTCAAAAGAGCGTCCTGGGCGGAGGATTGCGAAATGCTGACGGAATGCTGCCGCATCAGCGCGTCGTTCTGCGCGCGCTGAATGGATACGATCTGCGCGCCGTTGCCCGTTGTGCCCAGCATGGCCATGCGGCGCGAATAGTCCGCATTGCTGACGTTGGCGATGTTCTTCGAAACGAGCGCCGTCTGGGCAGCCGTGTTGTTGAATATCGTCTGAGCAGTGTTGATGGCTGTTGAAAGCGACATGACGCAGACCGTACCTTTTCAATTATCGCTTCAGGTTCACAAGAACGTCCAGCAGGTCGGCACCCGTCTGGAAGACTTTCGAGTTCGCCGTGTAACTGCGCTGGGATTCGATCATCGCCGTCAGTTCGTTGGCGATGTCGACGTTGGAGCCTTCAAGCGCACCGGACTGGATGCTGCCGAAGTCGCCGGAGCCGGCAAAACCGGTAATGATGACACCCGATTCGACACCCTGCGAATAGACGTTGCCAGACTGGGGTACGAGGTTGTCCGGGCTCTGGACATTGGCCAGCGCGACGCGGTAACGCGGATCGAGCTTGCCGTTTTCGTACTTGACGTAAACGATGCCTTCCTTGTCGATCTGGTAACCGGCGACCTTGCTCGGAGCGTTCCCATCAATCGTACCGCCGTCCGCATTGAACTTGTAGCCGAGCTGGGTTGTCTTGCCGAGATCGATCGTGAGGGCAGCAAGGTCGGCCCCGGTGCCGGGAAGACCGGTCATCGCGGTCGTCGTGAGTGTCGTTGGCACCGTCGTCAATTCCCCTGCGGGGTTGAACGCGAGGGTCTTGGTGGCCAGCACGCCGGTGGCCGGCGCGACATAGGTGGCGCGATCGCGGACTTCAAGCGTCCACGCATTCGGGCCAGTCTTCTCATAGACGAAGTCGAGGAGGCGAGAATTGCCCTGGCTATCGTAAACGCTGAGCGATGTGGAGGATTCGGTGCCGACAGCGTCGCCCGAGTTCAGGTTCGCACCCATTGCGCCCTTGCTCGATCCGCTGGCAACCAGGCCATCGGACGAGAGGTTGACCTTGGACAGTCCGTCGAAACCGTTAACGACGACCGTTGGATCCACGCCTGCCTGGTATTCGTAACCCATCAGCGTGTATCCGGCCGAGTTGACCAGATCGCCATCGCCGTTTTGCGTGAACGCACCGGCACGGGTGAGGTAGTTGGAGCCGTCTACGCCTGAAACGATGAAGAAACCGCCGCCGTTGATGGCCATATCGGTTTTGGATGTGGTGTAGGTGGTCGGACCCTGTTCCGAAATGCTGTACCGGATTTTCGTCTCGACACCGCCGGAATTGTACGCGCCATTGCTGGTCGGCAGGATCAGCGAGGAGAATTCCGTCGAGGCCCGCTTGTAGCCGGTGGTGTTGGCATTGGCGATGTTTTCAGCGACTGTGCCCAGGCGGTTTGCCTGAGCATTCATGCCGGAACCACCGGTTCGCATCATTCCGTAAAGACTCATGTCCGATCCTCGTTTTCGTCGTTATGGAGAGACTATGGGGTGGGCCTTGCGTGAACCTGTCTTGGGGGAGCTGATGCCTGACATCAGCCCCATCACGGATCAGCTCCAGTCGATGCAATAGCCAAGGAAACGCTTGGAATCGATCGGATCAAAACCGAGCCGTTTGCGCAGCTTCTTGCGCAGCTTGCTGATATGGCTTTCCACCACGTTTTCTTCGACATCTTCATCGAAGATTCCGTAGATCGCGTTGAAGATCTGCGACTTGGAGACACGGCGGCCGCGGTTTGCGACCAGGTATTCGAGAATGCGGCGCTCGCGGCGCGGCAAGGCAAAAACCTCACCCTGGACTTCCGGATCCCGGCCATCCGAAAAGACCCGGATCGGTCCAATGTCGGTGAAATTCACCAGAGCCTTGAGGCGGCGGCGGATTGCAGCCGCGCGAGCCAGGATTTCGCGGGGGTGAACCGGCTTGCGCACAACGTCATCGACGCCACAGTCGAAGAACGCCAATGTCGTCTCCAACGATGGGCTATCGCTGATTGCGATAACAGGAGCCGTGGAACGGTCCCGGATCGCCCGGGGAAGGCTCATGGCCTTTTCACCCTGGCCGATCAGGAACGCCTCGACAGCATCGATATCGCTATCGGCCGCCTTTGAAACCCAATCTCCAAACTCGCTTGGATCGAACCCCTGGGAGGGCACGCCCTCCCGTCCGAACAGTGAAGTATATCCGTCTTTCACGAGCTCACGCTCATCAACCACTACGATCATTCGTCCGCCTCCGAATCAGTATGGTGCCTCTATGGTTAAGAGGTACGAATCGGGGGATTCATGAACAACTATGGAATGTTAATGGCTGAAATTAATACTAGATTAAGATTTCTGTACCGATTTGATCTACATCTAGTAGGGGCATAAAATTATGGCACTAAATTTCATGTGGAAACGTTAACGCTATGTTAAGAAACAGCTTGCGATCATTTTTCCAACTTAATGTTGTCACATTCGCCTGACGCGAATTACCGACTTGCGATATACATCCTTGGATTGATTTATTGGCAAAAGGTCGATGCGTTCGGCGTCCACTTTCCGTACCCTGTCGCGACGAGATTGGCGATCACCCGGCAGACGTACTTCTTCTGTGCGGGGTCGTTGTTCGGTCCAGCGTGGTAGCGTGCGACAGCCATGGTCCAGGTCTCGTGCCGGGCATGAAGATTCGACAGAAAACGAGCTGCATATTCGACATTCTTTCGCGGGTCGAGCATCTCATTGGGGGAAGAAAAATTCTCTCCGTGGAAATAGTAATTGATCTGCATGCAACCGAGATCGATCAGCTTGGCACCCTGTGCCCGCGCCGCACTGAAGCGTTGCAGCACCGCATCAGCGCTGCTTTCAAAGTATGCCTTACCTTCAATATTCATCGCAAACGGTTGAAGCGATCCCTTGCGACCGGTTTCTGTCAGGCCGACGGAATAGAGGATGCCTGCCGGGATCTGGTACTTCGCCGCCGCCGCCGTGATCTCGCTTTCGCACAGGCCGGGGCTTGCCTCAGCGCTACATATAGACGTCACCAGTGCGGCCAGGCTCAGCACCAGAAGACGCATCGCCCGTACCGCCATTGCCTGTCCACCCTTCACGGCCCTGCTCTCGGGCTCCATTGTCATTGCGCTGGCCCTTGGCGCCGTCGCCGGCGGCCTCGCGGCCCTGCTGGCCTGCCTGGGACTGTGCCTGCTGCTGGTTGCTGCCACCGGACGAGTCCGAGGCATTAAAGACGATGTTGACCTGATCGACGGCAAAGCCCTGTGCGCGCAGAGCCTTGACCATGCCGCTCTGATCGTCGCTCAATTGCCGGAAGGCATCACCGGTCTCAACCTTGATTTCGACCTGCAACTCATCGTCCTTGAGACGCAGCGTCGCCGTCACCATGCCGAGATCGATGGGATGCATCTGGATCTTGAGGGTATTGAGAACCTTGCCGGCCGCGGCATCACCCGGCGAAGCCGATGCTGCTGCTTCGGACTGCAGCGTCCGCGCCCATTCCGGATTGCTGGCGATCTGGCTGGTGACCGCTGCCGCATTGCTGGACGGAGCAAGACCGAGATAGCGGCGTGCTTCCAATACGGTTACGGCTTCCGCCTTGGCGGATGGTGAGGCCGTCTCGTTCTTGACGACCGTCTTGTCTCCGTCGGAACCCAGGTTCATGGAGACAGCCTGGCCCTTGCCATCGGCGCGGGCGAAGCGGAAGACCTGATCGGAGCCTGCCTCCGTCGCATTCTTAACCGCGTTCGCGTCACCTGCCTGATGCGCACCCGCTTTTCCGGGGATAGCACCCTTGGCATCGGCCTTGGCTTTTCCGGCGCGCTCGGCAAGCGTCTGGAGTTCAGACGTCACCGGGGCCGCTCCGGATGCGGCCTGATTTGCTGCGGCCGGAGTGTGCGCCGCATCGAGCAAACTCAGCAATTGGCTGACATCAGCCGATGCCGCATCGCCTGAAGGATTTGCAGGCAAAGCATCGTCAGATGTTTCTGTAGCACCGCCGCCCTTCGACGGGTCGGTCTTGCCCCCTTTCAAGAGGCCGGCCAGCGTCTCGCCCAACGGTCCATCAATGGTTTTGCCAGCGTCTGCGGTTGCGCCGTCAATGCCGGCAAACCCCTGCAACTCGCCTTTGCCGCCAGTGCGCTTCAATGTAAACTTCTGCGCGGTTTCGCTGCTGGGAAGCCCTTGCTCGCCATCCTGTCCCGCAATCGTCTTGCCGAACGCGCGAAGGGCCGGACTAGAAGAATTTTCAAATGTTGACTTCATGAAACCTTCTTCCGAAGCAGCCCCTTGCCGGGAGGAGCCCCGGCTGGCTTCGGCCTCTGCAATCTTCACGTCCGGTAAGGCGGTCTGACCCGCGGCGCTGTCTTCCGCACCGGCGTTTCCGGTGATGGAAACGACTGGCTGCTTCTTCTTGCCGGCGTCGGCAAAGGCGTTCTCGAAAGCAGAGCGTTGACCGGCAGCGTCCATGTCCTGGCCATTGCCGGCAGATTTTGAGCCGGATCGCGCCGACCGTGCCGGGCTCGCGGCCAGCATATTATCATCTACGAATGTCATTTAGCGTCCTCCTCTTTCAGGAGAGAATCGATCGCGTCGAGCTTCGAGCGGCCTGTGCTCAAAAACGCGTCGTGAACCGGATCGGCCGGGCTCTCCGCTGACAATGCCGTCTGTTGCGGCTCGGCCGGTTGCGCGGCCTTCAGGGCCGTGACGGATTCCGGTGCTGCAAATGGGCTTTCTCCGCTGCCTGTACCGGTTACGTCCTCTTCCATACTGATTTCGGATTCAACATTAGAAACAGTTGCTTGTGTCAGGCTTTCCATTTCGGGAACACGCAGCACTTCTTGCGCGATGACGGTTGCTGCCTGGCGCAACGCCCGGTCGCGCGGCGAAAGCTCCGCATCGGGAATGGAGCTGATGTCCTTGACTGCTTCCAGGATGCCTTTGGAGGGCACGCCGGCGAGACCGGAATAGAGACTGGCCAATGCTCTCGGCTCCGCATCCGTGGCATCCGACAGGTCTTCAGCGCGTGCCGATGCCAGTCTCGCGAGTTCCTGCATGCCACCGATCGCGGCGCGCCGGGCAATGCGCAGGTAGACCTCGCGCTGCCGCGGCTTGTCCATGAAGCCGAGAATCTCCTCGATCTTGGCCTTCGTCTGCTCACCATAATTGGCCACGGCCAGTTCGACGAAAACATCCGCAAACTGGCTGGCATAGGGAGATGTCAGAAATCGCCGGGCATAGGATAGGGAAAAAGCAAACCCCTTCTCCGGCATGCCCCCCCGTGTCGCAAGCGCGATCGAGCGCCGCAAGGCTGCTTCCTCGATGTTGGTGCCGGGTGCGGTCAGCCGCGCCCAATCGTAATACTGGAGTGACTTGACAGTACTCTGCTGCGCCGTCGCGTTGCCGAGAACCAGGTAAAGGTATGGACCGACGCGGGAATTGCGGTATTCGCCGATGACCTTTGCCAGGCCTTCCACCATCAGCCCGCCCTTGCCCGCAAGGTAATGGCTCAGCGCATCGACGACGCGCGTGTCGAAATTGCCTTCGATATCGTGGTTGGCAAGATAGGTCAGCGTTTCCGGATTGCCGCCGCTCATCGCATAGATGAACGCCGCATCGACATTTCTTGGATCGTCAAAGATCGATGGATCCGACTCCCTTAGACGCTTGTCAATCGCGGCCAGCATGAAGCGCTGCATCTCGGACGCCGAATGATCGCCGAGAACGATTGCGTCCTGGATATATTGCAGGGACCGCAACATCTTGTAGGGCGCCAGGTCCTCCTGGTCCTGCGCCTGCGCGTCCATCGCCGGGACAGCGCAGAAGGCACATGCGCAGAGAAGGAGAGTACGGATCGCCTTCAACATGGTCATGAACCCTGATTTGTCTGAAGCAGGATTTCGATACGACGGTTGGCCGGCGCCATTGGATCGCCTGGAACCTGAAGACGCTTGTCGGCAAAGCCGCTGATCTGGCTGACACGGCTTTCGGCCAGACCGCCACGGATCAGCATGTAATAGGCGCTCTGGGCGCGATCGGAGGACAGCCGCCAATTGTCGTAGGCGCCCTTTTTGAACGGCCGTCCATCCGTATGGCCGCGAATGGCGATGGCGCCGCCGCGGGCCGACAGCAACTTGCCGATCTTTTCCATGGCAATCACGGTGTCCTTTTCCGGAACAGCCGAACCGAGCCCGAACATAGGTGTGTCCGCCTGCTCGCTGATGGTCACCAGCAGCCCACCTTCGGTCGGTGTTACCAGAAGGCCTTCAGCAAGTTTGCCGGCGGAACCGCCAATTTCCTTCTCGATCTCGGCCTTCAGGGATTTGGCGGCGTTTTCATCCGGCTTTACCGGTGCAGCCTTATCGTTTGCGGTCTCGCCGGGCGCCGTCTGGTCAGCTGCCGCCTTATCTGCCGGAGCCGTCATTGCGACTTCAGTTTGGTTGGCGACTTCGGATTGATTGCCGGCCGCTGCCGCCTTTTCCTTGGAATCGTCTGCCGGGCCATCACCGGCCTTCGCTTCAAGACTGTCGCCACCTTTTTCGGCGTTCTGCAACTCGACCTGCTTCGTCCAGAAATCCGGGTCGAACGGATCGCGATAGGCTTCGCCGCCATCGGCACCTGTCGCAGGACCGGACGTCGATGCGCCGCCATCGCCCTTGGCGCTGATATTGGCATTGCGGCCGACCTCGTTGACGATTTCGGACATCACTGAATATGGATTTTCGAAGAAGTCCGCATCGGAATACTGGGTTTCTTCACCGGAGCTCGCGGTCAGATCGTCGCCGCTTTTCGCCGATCCGCCTGTCTTCGTCTCGGTGCCGTCGACCTTCGACTTCATCTGGTCCTCTTCACCCTTGGCATCCTTGGCCGGTTGCTTGACGCCCTTCTCGGACGGTTTTGCATCGGTCAGCTGCACAGGGTTGAAATAGGAGGCAAGGGCCGCCTTCGTCTGCGGATTGGCCGCGTTGATCAGCCACATCACGAGGAAGAATGCCATCATTGCCGTCATGAAGTCGGCATAGGCGATCTTCCACGCACCGCCGTGATGGCCGTCATGCCCGCCGCTGTGGCGTTTGATGATGATGATTTCGTTCTTGCCGTGGTGATGGCCTTCGTTTTCGCTCATACCAGCACCTTGCCAACGGTATCGGCCCAGGCGGCCATTCGTGTCACCAGGATCGACTCTCCGAACTCAACCGTCAGGTCGATGTCGGCCGTTTCCTGATGACGGAAAATCAGTGTTTCACTGTCGAGGTGACGCTTCAGCGCCTCGAAAAGAGCGAGCGGGCCCTTCACCGTGATCTTCACGCCTTCACCAGCGCCGATGGAGTGCGTGATCATCCGGGCGAGGTCGCCTATGGATTTCTGCAGCAGCACATCGTCCATCACAGGCGCCAGCACCCGCGCCGTCTGATCAGCCAGCATGGTTGCAAGCTGCGATCCCATGTCGGAATAACGGTCGTAGATCATGGCAGCGATCTCGTTTTCGCAGCGCACGCGCATCGCCTCAAGTTCGGCCGCATGACGCGCGTTCAAGGCCGCAATCTCGGTGGAGTGCAAAACCTGCTGTTCGGCCTCTGCCTCGGCACGCCCTTGCGCGAACGCATCGCGGCGCTCGGCTTCGACATCGACCGTTGGCTGAACCTGCTGCTTCATCGTGAAAGCACCATTGGCCGGAAAATCGTCGTCCAGATCCGGGAAGTATCGCGGCGGAACCAGGGAGAGATCGACCTTCGGCGCACTAAAATCCTTGAGATAACGGGAGATGGAAGCGCTCATTGGCGTCCTCCCGTGACACAGATTATCGCCACGCCCAAGCTTGCCGCCTGTTCGGTTACAGGCGGCATGTGGCTAACAAGCCTGAAAATATAAGACTGTGACACTTCGGGAATGTCTCCTTTGGGCCTTGCGGAGCGGGAGGACCGCACGACCCGAACATTTTCAATCCGTACCGGTTCGCGCCGGGAAAATCCGTGGCACAAACCGCATACAACGGCAGCACAACATTCATGTTGACCGGCAACCGGGACGAGGATGGCTGCGGTTGGAGACTATCCGGTCAAACTTGTGCGAAAATGTAGGTCAGAGGCATATCGGCTCTCGCTGATCGGCTTTCGCCCGGCAGGCCGGTATGAGGTGTTGGACCGCGCTTGGGCAATGAGCGCGGTCCAACCGTTTCCACCAAACCGATGACCGGCGGAATGATGGAAAAAGGATTCGCAGCCCCAAGAAAAGGAGGCGGCGACAGAGGCTGCCGGGACCGGTTTCATGCCCGCCGGTCTGGCATATCGTCTACTGCTGGAACAGGCGCAGGATGTTTTCGGAGTTGGTATTGGCGATCGAGAGTGCCTGGATACCAAGCTGCTGCTGTGTCTGCAGCGCCTTCAGGCGTGTCGATTCTTCGTTCATATCGGCGTCCACCAGGCGGCCAACGCCCTTGTCGATCACATCCATCAGGTTGGCGACAAAGTTTTCCTGCATATCGATGCGGCTGGTGATGGCACCGAGCGTCGAGGCTGCATCCGTCAGTCCGCTGAAGATGGCATCGACGGCGCTGATCATGCCTTCAATGTCATCGTAGCTTGTGGTGGCAGTCAACTCGATGATGTCCGAGCCTGCCGGCGCGGTACCGCCGGCGACAGCGAGCAAGTGGTAGGTGGCGGTCGTGGTGGTCGCACCGTTCGGCTGGGTAACCGTAATGGCCTTGGTCAGCTGACCAAGCGAAGCATCCTTGGTATCGATAAGGATCGACGACGCCGTGTTGTAATCGAGTGTCGAGACCGACACGGTGCCGTTTGTCGACCGGTTGAAGGATGCGACGATCGACTTGGTGCCGGCCGGCGTCGTGCTGTCATTGTAAAGCCAGTTCTCGCCGGAGAACGAGGCAGATTCGGCGGCCGAGGCCAGCTGGTTCTTGAGTTCGGCCAGCTCCTTGTTGATCTTCGTCTTGTCCACGCCCGGTTCGCGCGCAGCGACGAGCTTGGCCTTGATCTCGGACACGACGTCGATAGCGGAACTCAAGCCGGCGTAGGATGTATCAACCTTGGCTGCGCCAAGTCCGAGCGCGTCCTGAACGGTCGACAACGCGGCGTTATCGGAGCGCATGGTGGTTGCGATCGACCAGTATGCGGCGTTGTCCGCGGCGGTTTCGACCCGGTAACCGGAAGAAATGCGGTTCTGCACGTCTTCCATGTTCGTATTGATCGAACGCAATGTCTGGAGGGCGGCCATAGCGGCCGAGTTGGTCAAAATGCTGGTCATGGTCATTGCCCCAGTTCGGAATTAAACGGAACATTCCGGATTAAAAACCGGCAGCGACGGGACCAGCGTCATGCAAACTGCTCCATGTTTAGCCCAGGAACAGCCTATCGCTCTTAACGAACACTTAACAATCAGATGGTTAACAAATCGTTAAGGTCATTAGCAAGTCAGTAATCAAAATGAAGGAAAATAAACTTCAATTGCCGAATTCTTAACGTCACAAGGCAGCGCGGAAACGAAAAACCGCGCCCCTTGCGGGACGCGGTTCTATTGGAAGGCTGGCGGGGCCGTGTTGTAGGCTCTCCGCCAGCGTTATCGCTTTGCCTGTTCCGATTAACGGAAGAGCGAGAGGATGTTTTCCGAGTTGGAGTTGGCGATCGAGAGAGCCTGGATGCCGAGCTGCTGCTGCGTCTGCAGTGCCTTGAGGCGGGTCGACTCTTCGTTCATGTCCGCGTCAACGAGGCGGCCGACACCCTTGTCGATCACATCCATCAGGTCGGCCATGAAGTCGTCCTGCATCGAGATGCGCTTGTTGGTAGCGCCAAGCGTTGCAGCAGCGTCCGTCAGGTTCAGCAGCATCTTGTCGACGGCGCTGATCATGCCTTCGATGTTGTCATCGCTGGTCGATGTCGTCAGCTCGATTGTGGTCGAGGTGGTCGAAGCCGTCGTGCCGGCAGCAACGAGCAGGTTGTAGGTAGCAGTCGTCGTCGTCGTGCCGCTTGGCTGCGTGACGGCGATACCCTTGGTCAGCTGGCCGTTGGCAGCTGTCGTGGTGTCGATCAGGACCGAAGTCGAAGCATCGAAGGAGAGAACGCCGACCGAAACAGTGCCAGCGGCGGAACGGGTGAACGAGCCAACCATTTCCTTGGTGCCGATTGCAGTCGCCGAGTCGTTGTAGAGCCAGTTTTCACCGGAGAAGGAAGCCGACTGGGCGGTCGAAGCCAGCTGGTTCTTGAGCTCGGTGATTTCCTTGTTGATCTTCGACTTGTCAACGCCCGGTTCGCGAGCGGCGACCAGCTTGGCCTTGATTTCGGAGATGACGTCGATGGCGTTGTTGAGACCGGTATAGGCCGTGTCCGTCTTGGCAGCGCCGAGACCGAGAGCGTCCTGAACAGTCGAAAGAGCCTTGTTGTCCGACTTCATGGTCGTAGCGATCGACCAGTAAGCGGCGTTATCGGCGGCGGTTTCGACGCGCAGGCCGGAGGATACGCGACCCTGGGTCGTTTCCATGCCAGCGTTGATCGAACGCAGGGTGGAGAGTGCTGCCATTGCAGCCGAATTGGTGAGAATGCTCGTCATGGTAAACTGCCCCTTTTGAACAGGTGAAATGGAAGGGACATTCCGGTCGTTACCGGGGAAACAGCGGCCAGCTTCATGCCTGCTAACGCGTTAAATTTCTTAGTTAACCCGCTGTTTCGATGGTCATAGAAAACACCAACATGGTTAAAGAAACCTAAAGGGACGGAAACAATTTTCGCAGACAAAGAAAAAACCGCACCTCTTTCGAGATGCGGTTTTCAATAGGTCGCGAAACCTGCCGTTTGGGGGGGGATGGCCGGTTCGCGCCGTTTTCGATTAACGGAAGAGCGACAGAATGTTCTGCGAGTCCGAGTTGGCGATCGAGAGAGCCTGGATGCCGAGCTGCTGCTGCGTCTGCAGTGCCTTGAGGCGGGTCGACTCTTCGTTCATGTCGGCGTCAACGAGGCGGCCGACACCCTTGTCGATCACATCCATCAGGTCGGCCATGAAGTCGTCCTGCATCGAGATGCGCTTGTTGGTGGCGCCGAGAGTTGCAGCCGAGTCCGTGAGGTTCGTCAGCATCTTATCAACGGCGCTGATCATGCCTTCGATGTTGTCATCGCTGGTCGACGATGTCAGCTCGATTGTGGTCGAGGTGGTCGAAGCTGTCGTGCCGGCAGCAACGATCAGGTTGTAGGTAGCAGTCGTCGTCGTCGTGCCGCTTGGCTGCGTGACGGCGATGCCCTTGGTCAGCTGGCCGTTGGCAGCCGTCGTGGTGTCGATCAGGACCGAAGTCGAAGCGTCGAAGGAGAGAACGCCGACCGCAACGGTGCCAGCGGCGGAACGGGTGAACGAGCCAACCATTTCCTTGGTGCCGACTGCTGTCGCACCGTCGTTGTAGAGCCAGTTTTCACCGGAGAAGGAAGCCGAAGTTGCCGTCGAAACCAGCTGGTTCTTGAGCTCGGTGATTTCCTTGTTGATCTTGGTCTTGTCAACGCCCGGTTCGCGAGCAGCGACCAGCTTGGCCTTGATTTCGGAGACAACGTCGATGGCGGCGTTCAGACCGGTGTAGGCCGTGTCCGTCTTGGCAGCGCCGAGACCGAGAGCGTCCTGAACAGTCGAGAGAGCCTTGTTGTCCGAGCGCATGGTCGTTGCGATCGACCAATAGGCAGAATTGTCAGAAGCGTTGCCAACCTTCAGACCCGAGGAAATACGACCCTGGGTCATTTCCATGTCGGAGCTGATGGAGCGCAGCGTCGAGAGTGCTGCCATTGCAGAAGAGTTTGTCAGGATGCTTGTCATTGGGGTTGTCCCTCTAGATACAAAATACAAGATTGGGGACATACCGGACTAAAATACTTACCGGTGATAACGGCTCGGCATCATGCCACTCGGTTCCTGTTGGTCAGGAAGTCCAAATCCGTTATGTGAGGGTAATGTCGCAGGGAAATATTGCCATATGTTTAAGTGCGGCGTGAATATCCGCACGGCAACGGCCGCTTCGGCGCGCAGCCGGGATGAAGAATCGCTACAGATTATATATTGAATTCAATATCTTGATTGTTTTTCTGCACGGCCTGCCGCCTCGAAAAAGAGACGAACCGTTAACCATGCGGGAGAGATCAGTTGAAAGATCGCACCAGGCTGCCGACAAGCAGGTTCCAGCCGTCGATCAGAACGAAAAACAGGATCTTGAACGGCAGCGATATGGAGGTTGGCGGCAGCATCATCATGCCCATCGCCATGGTAATGGTGGCAACGATCAGGTCGATGACCAGAAACGGCAGCATGATCAGGAAGCCGATCTCGAACCCGCGCCTGATTTCCGAAATCATGAAGGCCGGCACGATGGCCCGCAGATCGACCCTTTCGCCGTCCACGACAGTCTGCCCCTTTTCCCGGGCGATATCAATGAAGAGCTGCAGGTCCTTGTCGCGCGTGTTGGCGAGCATGAAGTCGCGGAACGGCTCCGCGATGCGCGTCATCGCCTCCGTTTCGTTGATCTGGTTCTCAAGCAGCGGATTGACGCCGTTCTGCCAGGCTCGGTCGAAAGTCGGTGCCATGACGTAGAACGTCATGAACAGCGCAAGGCTGACCATGATCATGTTCGACGGCGTCGTGGCGAGCCCCATACCGGTGCGCAGGATCGCGAACGCGATGACGAAGCGAGGAAAGCTCGTCACCATGATGAGGATGCCGGGTGCCACCGACAGGACGGTCAGAAGGCCGAACGTGCGGATGATCCAGGATGCGACCGAGCCGTCGATGGGCGTGTTGAGGATATCGGCGGGGAAGCCTTGCGCTCCCGCTATACCCGACATCGCCATCATGGCGGCTATGAATGCGATAGTCCGGATCATGAGCGAATCATTGAATAACAAACGTCCTGAAGATGACATTGGTTACGCGCCCTTCGGAGCGCAGGTCAACCCGTTCCTCGATGTCATCCTTCAGATACTGAAATCCGCGCGGTCCTTGTATCTGCTGCAGCGATACCGTCTTGAGATAGGCAGCGATGTCCTGATGGATCTGTTCCGCCATGGCCACATCGGGCGCGCCCTTGAAAAGCAGGGCGACTTCAAGCCGGATCCAGTTTTCAGTGGGATAGGCAAGGTTGGTGGTAATTGCATCCAGCTGAACGATACCGTTGGCCTCGGTTGCGATTTTCGGCAACCCTTCGTCCTTCTTCGAAGCCTCGCCTTCGGGTTTCTGCTGACCGGCCTTTTTCAAGGCGACCGCGGCCTTGGCTTCCTCGACGATCTTGGCTTCCTCGGTGCTCAGCGGCTTGGGCGCCAGCATTCCGCCAATCACCCAGCCGCCGCCGCCCGCGATCAGGGTCAGGACCGCAAGCGCGGCGATCATGATAACCGGCGATGATTTATTCGGGCCGGCATTGGCGAGATCGGCTTCTTCCATCTTCAAAATCCATCAAGAGTTGGCCGCTACAGCCCGCGCGCCATTCATGACGCGCAAAGGCTGCTGTAACATTTTAAATCTGCTGCATAATTTCCCCTTAAATCGATTGGGATTTCAGGAATTATGCAGTGGCGCGACGCTGCCGGGCCGTCAGATCGGCGAAACGATATCCATCACCTGCTGGCCCCATGGCGGCTGCTGGACCTCTGTCAGGCGGCCGCGTCCGCCGTAGGAAATACGCGCCTCGGCGATCTTGTCGTAGGATATCATGTTCTTCGCATCGACGTCGTACGGCCGGACGATACCGGCAACGTTGAGAATGCGGATCTCATGGTTGACCCGGACTTCCTGGGAACCGCTGATCAAGAGGTTGCCGTTTTCAAGCACGCCGGTAACGACGGCTGCGACAAGAAGAACCAGCTTTTCGGAGCGCTCGGTCGTGCCCTCGCCCTTGGACTTGGTGTTCGAGCCGTAGTCCAGCCCGCCCTTCCAGCCGAAATCGCTGGATTCGGATTCACCGTTGGCGCCAATCTTGAACCCGCTGTCGTTGGTCCGGCTGCGATCCGTCTTGTTATCGAATGAAGCCTTGTCGTCGATGCGGATATCGACGGTCAGGATGTCCCCGACCTTGAGCGCCCGGGCATCCTTGAACAGCGCTGACTGGTTGTCGCTCCAGAGCGAATAGCCATTCATGACCTGGCGCGGCTCCTTCGGATACATCGCCATCTGCGGCGTCTGCGCATATTGCAGGCCGCTGCCGATCGGGCTCATGGAAGGCGCCCGGCCAATTTCGTTGAACGTCTGGTTCTGGCAGCCCGATAGCAGGCTGACGGCGAGAAGGACCGAAATCGGATATCTCATGACGGTTCCTTCGATGTGTTCGGATCTGTGGCACTGGAGATGACGTTGGTGAGGACCGCAGCCTTTTCGCTGTTCATCTCGCTGAGGATGAGGCTCGACTGGCGTGGAGGCAGCCGCATGATAATGGCGGCCGCGATGGCCGGATTGACAAGCTCGAGCTTGCTAGCGGCAGCGTCCGGCTTCATCGTCTTGTAGATACCGACTAGACCGGTCTCGGCCTGCTTGAGGAAGTCGTTGCGCCGCTTCAGCCAGTCTTCATATTCGGCCCGCCGCTTCTCAAGCGTTACGATGCGTTCATCGACCTGCGACTGCAGTTTCTCCAGGTCCTTCTTCTGCAACAGGTAACGCTGGTCGCGGGCCGCATCGGCGATATTGGTGCAGAATTGCTGGATTTCGCCGCCATCGGCCGGCGTGCCACCTGCTGGTGCTGCAACTTCCTGCGCAAAGGCGCCGGGCATCGCTAGCATGGTGCAGCCTGCTACGATCAACATCAGACGGCGGCTCAGGCTTTTGGATGTGCCGTGAAGATTATGTGCGATCATTGCAGGACGAGCTCCGCCTGGAGGGCACCGGCTGTCTTGATGCCCTGGAGAATGGAAATGATGCCATCGGGTTTGACACCGATGCTGTTGAGGCCGGCGACCAGCGAGCGCAGGTTCGAACCATTGAGGATCGCCACGGCGCCCCCCTCTTCCAAAGCCTCGATCGTCGTGTTTGGCTCAATCTCGGTGCGGCCGCGCGAGAACGGTTCGGGCTGCACGACGGTCGGGGTCTCGGTGACCTGCACCGTCAATGTTCCGTAGCTGACCGCCACCTGCGCGATGCGCACATCCTGCCCGATGACGATGGTTCCCGTCCGCTCGTTGATGACAACGCGGGCGGGAACATCGGTCTCCACGACAAGGTTTTCGATATCGGCCATCAGACGGGAGAGATCGGCCATCTTCGGCTTGTCGATGACGACCGACTGGGAATCGCGTGCTTCCGCCAGACTGCCGCCGAACTGGGTCTTGCCGTAGTTATTGATCGCGGCGGCCATACCGACGGCTGTCGAGAAGTCCGGATTGCGCAATTGCAGAACCAGATTGAAGCCATCCTTGAACTTGGCCGGCAAATCACGCTCGATAATCGCCCCGTTGGGGACACGGCCAGAGGTCGTCACACCCTGCGTCACGGATGCAGCATCGCCTTGCGCGCTGAAACCGGTGACGACGACGGACCCTTGCGCCACGGCATAGATCTGGCCGTCAGCACCCGAAAGCGACGTCATGACCAGCGTGCCGCCCCGAAGCGAGGTGGAATCGCCGAGCGACCCGACCGTCACGTCGATACGGCTGCCGGGGCTGGCGAAAGGAGGAAGATTGGCCGTAACCAGGACCGCGGCGATATTTTTCGACCGGGATTCGTTGTCCTGCGTCGAAATTCCGAGGTTCTGCAGCATGGCGCGCAGCGATTGGGCGGTAAAGGGCGCTGAGCGCAGGCTGTCGCCCGTTCCCTGCAAGCCCACGACCAATCCATATCCGATCAGCTGGTTTTCCCGGCCGGCCTGCAAAGAGGCGATGTCCTTGATGCGCGATGCAGCCCCTGCCGGAACGATCACCATTGAAAGGACGGCGACGAGCGCCAGGCACAATTTGCCGAAACGAAAGATCATTTTGCCACCACATGAATTGTGCCGTCGTCCATCACCGTTCCGGAAACGATGATGCCGGAATCGGTATTGCGCACGCGGATCAGGTCCCCGACCGCGGCGTTTTCCAGCGGAGCGCCGCCGGCGGTGATCGTCAGGGGGCCGCTGCTGAAGACGATCCGGACCGCCTTGCCGCGTTCCACCGCATAGGGCTCCCGCAAAGCCGAAACGAGAATGACACGTCCCTGAAGCAGGGTGCGGCTGGTTACCTTGCCGGTAATCTGCTCCACTGAGGTGGCGTAGTCGCCGGTAAGTGCAGGATTGGTCACCTCGACCTCTTCCAAGCGGCCGGCATCGACGACTTCGCCCGGATAGATCGTCTGGGTCGGAATGACAGCCATGCGCTTTTCAGCGCGTGCGGCGTCTGCCGGCATCAGGACGGCACACACGGACCCGGTGACGGCCAGAGCCCGCAGAAGGAAACTTCTGCGGGTGGCAGCTGCCATCACGAACGATGCATTGGCAATCCGGCGAAACGTCATGTTTGCCATTCCCCTCTTTTATCTCAGGTTCTTGCTGACCGTCGCAGCCATTTCGTCGGCGGCCTGGATGATCTTGGAATTCATTTCATAAGCGCGCTGGGCGGAGATCAGGTCGGTGATTTCCTTGACCGGATCCACATTCGACGCTTCCAGATATTTCTGCTTGATCTGCGCATAACCAGGATCTGCGGGGGTGCCGATCACCGGCTCACCGGAAGCCGGCGTCTGCTTGAAGAGGTTGTCGCCCTGCGGCTCCAGGCCCGCCTCGTTGACGAAGTTGGCAAGCGTCAGCTGGCCAAGAACGGTCGGGGCCGTGTCGTTGCCAATGCGCACCGAGACTTCACCCGAGGCGCTGACCGTGATCTGGCTGGCATTCTGCGGCACGGTGATTGCCGGCACGACCGTGTAACCGTCAATCGTGACCAGCTGCCCTTCGGCATTGGTATTGAAGGCGCCGGCGCGCGTGTACGCCGTTTCGCCGTCCGGTGTTTCGATCTGGAACCAGCCGCGTCCGATCAGCGCCATGTCGAGATCGTTGCCTGTGCTGACCAGACTTCCCTGAAGATGCAGATTGCGGACAGCGGAGGTCTGCACGCCGAGGCCGATCATCGCACCTTCCGGCACGATCGCCTGGTTGGCGCGGTTCGGCACGCCCTGGGCGCGTTCGGTCTGGTAGAGAAGATCGGAGAACTCCGCCCGCGCACGCTTGTAGCCGGTTGTATTGATGTTCGCGATGTTGTTCGCGATCACTTCCAGGTTCAGCTGCTGGGCGTTCATGCCTGTCGCGGCGATCGAAAGAGCCTTCATTACATTTTTCCTTTAGATCGGCATACGTGCGATTTCGAGATAGGCACTCACCACCTTGTCGCGGATGGCGATGGCGGTTTGCAGCGACTGCTCGGCGCTCATGACGGAATCGATGACTTCGCGGGTGTTGGCTTCGCCGCGGATGCCCTGGATCGAGCTGACTTCAGACTGCTTGAGGCTGTTGGTCATTTCGGTCGCCATGTTGCCCATGACCTCAGCGAAACTCTGCGATTTGCCCGCGGTTGCCGCACCGCCGAGAATGCTCTGGGCAGACGAGGCGCTTGAGGTCGATGTGGCGTCCTTCACGGTCGAAATTGCCGCGCTGATGGTTTTGATTGCGTCGATCATTATTGCGAAGCCCTCAGAAGGTCGATGGTTGCGGAAATCAGGTCACGTGCCTGCTTCGTGGTCTGGAGATTGGCTTCGTAGGAGCGATTGGCTTCCCGCATGTCGGCCATTTCGATCAGCACGTTGACATTGGGCAGCTTGACCATGCCCTTGTCGTCCGCGGCCGGGTTGCCCGGATCGAATTCGATGCTGAAATCGGAATCGTCGGTCCCAAGGCGCTGGACCTCGACGGTGGATGCGCCGCTGGCCCGGTCGATTTCCGCTGCAAAACTGACCGTCTTGCGGCGGTAGGGATCGGTGCCAGGCGCGTCGCCGGTGGAGCGGGCGTTGGCGATGTTTTCCGAAACGATACGCAGGCGCGTCGATTCCGCTTCGAGACCGGAGGCAGAAACCTTGAGAGCTGAAACCAGAGGATCCATGGCTGTTACTTCCGTACCGTCATGAGCATCATCCGGTGAAACGCTTTGACGAGCCCGGTATTCAGCTCGTAATCGCGTTTGACTTCACCCGTCTTCATCAGTTCCTTTTCCAGCCTGACGCTGTTGCCGGACTGCTGAACCTCGGCATCATTGAGCATGCTGGTTTCCGTTACCTGCGCGGCGTTGCTGCCGTCGGTAAAGTGCGCGGCATTGGTGGCAGCCATCTGGAACCCGGTTTGCTGCAGAACGCTTTCGAACGGTTTGACGTCCTTGGCCGCGTAGTGCGGCGTACTGGCGTTGGCGATGTTGCCGGCCACGACGTTTTGGCGGACTGCCAGCCATTGCGCCTGCCGGGACGCGAGATCGAAAAGCTGTATAGGTTGCATCATGCGACTCCATGCTTGTTGCTGGAGAACCTAGGCAAGCAATCTTGCGTGGGACTGAATTGGATGGCGCCTTGAAAAACGGCGAACGCGAGCGCCCTGAAAGCGGCGTATCAACCGCAAAAGCAGAGTGGCACGCCGCGGAAAATCCGGGTTTTCGATAGGCGCGAGCGGCATCAGCCGTCCGACTGCCCGTCAAACCGGAACAAATGCAATCATTGCATGGGAAGTGAGAGCAGACTGCTCAATCGGCCTGATAGATGTCGCCTTTGGAGGTGATCATCACCCAGCGGCCATCGCGCTGCTCCAAGGTTGCAAGGCGGCTGTTGTCCGGTAAGGTCGAGCCGATGCGGACAATATACATGCCGCTGCCGTCTTCGATCAGTGCGCGGCCGTTGGCAACGTGCATCAGCTTGAAGCCGGTCGCGGAAGGGAATGGCTGTTCCAAGCCATCCTGAACGCCGGGTTTCTTGGCCTCTCCGGCATTGGGAACCGTGGCTGTCGTCAACTGATCGATCGCGGCCTGCGTCGCCTCATCGGTTTCCATCATCGCCGTCGGGGATGCGGAACCGCCCGGGCCTTCGCGGCCCGGTACATCGCGCGTGTTGCCCTGCCACAGCGTTGGGATCGAGAATTTGTCCTGATGCAGAAAAGCGTACCAGGGGAAGAACGTGGCGATCGCGGCAAGAGCCACGCCGGTTGCGCCCAGCGCCTTGTCGATCAGCGGTGTGCGTTCTGCTTGCTTGCGCTGCGGGACGATTTCATCGGCATCATAATCGGTCATGGCTTATCCCCTCCGCATGTTTCCGGCCTGACCGGGGTTGGCTGCGGCCTTCAGCGCATTGGCAAGATCGGTGAACGCATCGAAGGCCGGCGGCTCGCCGGGCGTCTGTTTCAGGACGTCATAAATGATGGGGACCTGCTTGATCGCCATGTCGAGATCCGGATCGCTGCCGGGCCGGTAACCGCCGATCAGCCTGAGATCGCGGGTTTCCTCGAACCGGTGGATCAGCGACTTCAGGCGTGCCACCAGCTTTTCCTGATCCGGCGACCAGGCTTTTCGCGCCAGACGCGACACCGACGCCAGCGGATTGACCGGCGGATAACGGCCTTCCTCGGCAAGACTGCGATCCATGACGATATGCCCGTCGAGAATACCGCGCGTCGAATCGGCGATCGGATCGTTGTGGTTGTCGCCATCGACGAGGATGGAGATGATCGCGGTAATCGTGCCCGCCCCTTCGGCGCCCGGACCGGCGCGCTCGAGCAGTCGCGGCAGTTCGGTGAAAACAGATGCAGGGTAACCGCGCGCAATCGGCGGCTCGCCCGATGCAGTGGCAACTTCGCGGATGGCGTGGGCGAAACGGGTGACGCTGTCGACAATCAACAGGACGTTGTCACCCTGATCGCGGTAGTGTTCGGCAATGGTCACAGCCGTCAGCGGCGCCATCTTGCGCAACATCGGGCTTTCATCACTGGTTGCGACCACGGCGACCGACTTGGACAGATTGTCCCCCAGCGTATCCTCGATGAATTCGCGCACTTCGCGGCCGCGTTCGCCGACCAGTGCGATGACAACCTTGTCAAAGGCATCGGCCCTGGCGAGCATCGACAGCAATGTCGACTTGCCGACGCCGGAGCCGGCAAAGACGCCGAGACGCTGGCCCAGGCAGAGTGGGGAAAAGATGTCGATCGCCCTGACGCCGGTGCGGAAGCCATGTTCCACGCGCTTTCGGGTCATCGAAGGCGGCGCCGTGTTGGAGATCGGCCGGCGGATATCGCCCTGCAGCATAGGCCCACGGCCATCAATCGGTTCGCCGAGCGAATTGATCGTGCGGCCACACCAGCTTTCCGTCGGTGCGATCCGGAAGGCGCCCTTGCGGATCACCGTATCATGAATGCCGATGGGATCGCCGGGTTCGATCGGGCAGACCACCACCGTTTCCTGCTCGACCTTGACGACTTCACCCAGATGCACCCCCGTCGAACTCTTATGGGCGACGAAATCTCCCAGGCGGACATGGCGCGAAAGGCCTGTCACCGTATAGTAGCCGGCCGAGATCGACTGGACATGCCCACCGGGCGCGATCGAAAATTCCGGATTGGAATAACGCCCGACAAGGCCTGCGAGTGCGGCAAGCGATGTCGAGGAATTGCGAATCTGGAGTTTTTCGTTCTGCATTACGGTTCCTGCCATGTACCTGCCCGCTCTCAGCTTATCGGGGGCGAGGCCTCGGTCGTTTCAGACGATCAGGTTTGTTACTTGCTGCCGCCGAGCGTCTTGATCGCTTCGCCCATCGACGTTTCGCTGTCGCGCATCAGGGCTGTGATGTTTTCGAAGGCGCGCGATACCATGATCAGCTGCGACATTTCCTGCACCGGATTGACGTTGGATTCCTCGACATAGCCCTGCATCACACCGATGTCGAAACGGTCGACGACCGGTTCAGGCGCGGATTTTGGAATGACCGCGCTGTTGTCGTGGCGCATGAAACCGTTGCTGAAATCGGCTTCGTAGAGACCAAGGGCCGCCACCTGTCTTCCATCCTGCTGGATGGAGCCGTCGGCGCCGACCTTGATTTCGCTGGCCTGCGAATTGAGCTGGATCGGCGCACCACCGGCATCGAGAACCGGGTATCCGCGCAGCGTGACCAGATCGCCGGCTTCCGTCAGGGTGAAGCGGCCATCACGGGTCAGAGCCTGGCCGCCGCCCGGCGTCTCGATCTGGAACCAGGCATCGCCCTTGATCGCGAAATCCAGCTGGTTGCCCGTGCGGTTGAGACCGCCATTGTTGGTGTTGAGAAATTCCTGCCCCTCGGACACGAACGACACTTTTGTCGGCTTCGTGTCGCCGAGTATCTGGTTAAACTTCACTTCCGTGGCACGAAAGCCGACGGTGCTGGAATTGGCGACGTTGTCGGCCAATGTGGTCATGCGTTTTTCAAGCGCCATCTGCGACGAGACGGCAACATAGAGACCGGTTTGCATATCAGCGACCCCCGAGTTTCAGAGTATTGATGGAGAGAAGGAGATCGGAGGAAATTCCATAGCCGCTGGACGAGCCGAAGACTGCGAGCGGATCATAGGGATCCGAAGAATTGTTGATTTCCCAAAGGGCGGTAAAACGTTCGAGCAGTTTCGACAGCTTGTCCGGATCTTTGAAGTCCTTGATATCGATCGCCTTTTCGATCGCGGCCGCCTGCTTGTCGATATCGGAAGCGGCAAATTCGTCCGGCATCTGCAGCAGGGTGCGCGTGACCTGCGCCAAGGCATCATCAGCCAGCAACCCGAAGGCGCTGGTGATTGTCGGCGCCGTACGCTCGAAATACAGCGCCAGGCGAACGCCGGCATTGTCCTCGCCGGCTTTCTGCTCCAGCGTCTGGCGCATGTATTTATCGGCGACCCCCTTTTGGGCCTTGTCGAAGGACGTGGCTGCGGTGCCGTTGCGGGCAAAGTTCAGCGATTCCACCAGATCCGAATAACGGCTGTCGGTCAGCTGCTTGGCAAAAGAGTCGTCCTTGTCGATACCCTCGGTCAGCACCTTGCGCATGAACGCCTTGGCATAGCCCATGTCTTCGAGGCCGTGAGCCTTGATCGCATAGTTGTAAAGCCGGCTGTCTGCGAAGAAGTCGTCGATCGTTTTGACGTTGCCGATGTTGGCCAGATAATATTCGGTCTCGCGTGCGACATCCGGTTGCTCGGATACCCGCTCCAGCGATTTGGTCAGGTTGCCTGCGATCATCTGGTAGCTGGTGTAAGTCGTCGTCACGACGTTTCCCCGTTCATCCATTGGACATGGCGCACCACGCGCCGATTGACCGGAAACCTGACGGCTGTTGCTTGCGCGAACCTGTTTTCCCGCAAGGCCGGGAAATGTGGCCAACAGCCAGCCTCACGCAAGGCTGGCAGCCTAACGATACCGTCGAAAATCCACCATTGCGGCAGGTATCGAAATGAACATCATCATCGGGTTCCTCTTGACCTTGGGCTGTGTGCTCGGCGGCTTCATCGCCATGGGCGGCCATATGGAGGTCCTGAATCAGCCCTTCGAGCTTGTCATCATCGGTGGTGCCGGCATCGGCGGTTACATCATGGCCAATTCGATGAAGGTGCTGAAAGATACCGGTAAGGCACTCGGCGAGGCCTTCACCCACAAGGTTCCGAAGGAACGCAATTATCTCGACACGCTGGGCGTTCTCTACAGCCTGATGCGCGACCTGCGCACGAAGTCGCGCAACGAGATCGAAAGCCATATCGACAATCCGGATGAATCCTCGATCTTCCAGTCGGCCCCGACGGTCCTGAAGAACAAGGAACTGACGGCCTTCATCTGCGACTACGTCCGCCTCATCATCATCGGCAATGCCCGCAGCCACGAGATCGAGGCGCTGATGGACGAAGAAATCCACACCATCACCCACGACAAGATGAAGCCCTATAACGCGCTGACGACGATGAGCGACGCCTTCCCGGCCATCGGTATCGTCGCCGCCGTTCTCGGCGTCATCAAGGCCATGGGCGCCATCTCCGAATCGCCGGAAGTCCTGGGCGGCAAGATCGCCGCGGCTCTGGTCGGCACCATGCTCGGTATCTTTCTGTCCTACTGTGTCGCCAGCCCAATCATCGCCAATATCAAGGCGGTGCGCGACAAGCAGAACCGCCTCTACATCATCGTCAAGCAGACGCTGCTTGCCTACATGAACGGCTCGGTTCCCCAGGTTGCGCTGGAATATGGCCGCAAGACCATTTCGGCCTACGAGCGTCCTTCGATCGACGCGGTCGAGCAGGAAATGATGAACCCCGGTGGTGGCGGCGAAAGCAAGGCGGCGTGATCCGATGACCTCAGCGATCAAGAACAACGTCTACGCTTTCGACCGCAATCTGCTCGCCCGGATGACCGGCGCACTCGGCGATACCAAGACGATCAGCAAGCTGTGCAGCGATCTTGGGCATGTCTTTGCCGAATTCCTGCCCGATATCTTCCAGAACGAAACCGGCCTTGCCATCGAGATCGGCTATGCCGGCTTCGATACAGGCCTGAAAAGCGAGCTGATCGCCAATCTCGGCAATGGCGTTGCCCTGTGCGACACCACGCTGCGCAACTGGTGCCCCGAATTCGTCATCAGTTGCGACAGCCCAGTGATCATCACGCTGATGGAAATCCTGCTCGGTGCGCCGGCAGATGCCATCGAGGAGCCAAAGCCACGGTCGCTCTCCAACATCGAACTCGATGTTGCCACGATGATCTTCGAAAAGGTCGCCGAGGTATTGAAATCGGCGGTCACGGTTGCCGGGAGCTTCGAACCGGTGGTCGGACGCCCCTATAATGCCAGCCAGCGGCCTGCCGCCGATCCGGATGTCGCGGATGTCTACGCCGCCTGCATCAATGTGACGATGGGCCTTGGGCCTGTTCTTTCGACCTTCTCGATCATCGTGCCGCAGCAGACCCTGCTGAAAACGGCCGTTGTTTTCCCGAAGGGCGTCGGTCAGGGCCGCAAGGCCAAGGGCGCCTGGGGCGAACAGCTGGAACAGCAGGTTCGCCGTTCTACAGTGGGTCTGGAAGCACGCATCAAGCTGCAGAGCCTGACACTGGACAGCATCAGCCGCCTTCAGCCCGGCGATGTCATCCCGTTCCAGGATGCCAAGGATGTGCGCGTCGAGATCAACGCGAACGGCCGCGACCTCTACATCTGCGAATTCGGACGATCCGGGACGAAATACACCGTTCGGATCAAGGATACCCACGGTTCGGAGAACGACATTCTCCACCACCTGATGAGTTAAAAAGCCCCCGCCTTACCCGGCAACATGGTTGGGGCAAGTTTCAACTGGAATAGTTTGCACATGGCACCGAAGAAAGCACCAATAGAAGACAAGACGATCCTGAACGCCGGCGATGCCGAGCTCGATCAGGCTATCGACGATCTGCGTGGCGTCCTGCAAAGCGATGCCACCGGCGCAGTGCCAGCAACGGATTTCGGCATGGATTTCGCAGCCACATCGGCGTTTGGCGAGACCTCGGATTTCAGCAGCACATTTGAAACGCCGGACAGCGATCTCAGCAGCTTCGGCGGCGATTTCGGTGGCGCCAGCAGCTTTGGCGATCTGAGCGGGACCACGCCGTCCCTGGACACCGGTTCCTTCGGCGGCGGTTCGTTTGGGGACAGCGCATTCGAGGCTCAGGCTCCCAGCGAGCCCGGCAGCGGCATGACGGCCAATCTCGACCTGATCATGGACATCCCGATCGACGTCCAGATCGTGCTCGGCACCAGCCGCATGCAGGTTTCCGGCCTGATGAACCTGACGGAAGGTGCGACGATCGCGCTCGACCGCAGGATCGGTGAACCGGTTGAAATCGTTGTTAACGGCCGGGTGATCGGCCGTGGCGAAATCACCGTTCTCGACGAAGACGAAACACGTTTCGGTGTAAAGCTCATCGAAATCAAGGGTACCAGTAAAGTTTGAACCCGGTTAGGGTAATGAGGATCAATCCATGATGGATTTCGACAATTTCGAAGCGTCGGCACTGAACAGACCACTTACCCAGATGGACAAAGCTGCCGCAGTTCTCCTTGCGATGGGCAAGCCCATTGCCGGCAAATTGTTGAAATTCTTCACGCAGAGCGAATTGCAGGGCATCATCGCTTCCGCGCAGTCGCTCCGCTCGATCCCGCCTCACGAGCTTGAAATCCTGGTGAACGAGTTCGAAGACCTGTTTACCGAAGGTGCCGGCCTGATGGACAATGCCAAAGCCATCGAAGGCATTCTGGAAGAAGGGCTAACGCCGGATGAGGTCGACGGCCTGCTTGGCCGCCGCACGGCCTTTGCAGCGTATGAAGCCAATATCTGGGACCGCCTGCAGGATTCCGATCCGGCTTTTGTTGCCCAGAGCCTCGGCAAGGAACACGCACAGACGATCGCCTATGTCCTGTCGATGATGCCATCGACCTTCGGTGCGAAGGTGCTGTTGCAACTGCCGGAGAGCAGCCGCGCCGACATCATCAACCGCGCCGTCAACATGAAGAGCGTCAGCCCGAAGGCGGCGCAGATTATCGAGGCCCGCGTAATCGAGATGATGCGCGAGATGGACTCGGAAAAGAATTCGATGGGATCGATCAAGATCGCCGAAGTCATGAACGAGCTGGACAAGACCCAGGTCGATACGCTGCTTGCCTCGCTGGAATCGATCAGCACCGATTCGGTCAAGAAGGTTCGCCCGAAGATCTTCCTCTTCGACGACGTCCTCTATATGCCGCAGCGCAGCCGCGTGCAGCTGTTCAATGACGTCTCGGGCGATATCATCACCATGGCGTTGCGCGGGTCCAGCATGGAACTGCGGGAATCGGTCCTCGCCTCGATCGGCGCCCGTCAGCGCCGCATGATCGAATCGGATCTTGCGGCCGGCGAGGCCGGCATCAATCCGCGCGATATTGCCATCGCCCGCCGCTCGATTACCCAGGAAGCCATCCGTCTCGCGGCCAGCGGCCAGATCGAACTCAAGGAAAAGGCAGCGGCGGCGGCTTAAAGCCACCCGCGTTTTCCATCACCCACTGACGCGCAAAGCCCCTTACCGGTTCACCGGTTGAGGGGTTTTTGCCTTTGAGCGAACCCGGCCCCGCTCTACTTTCTGTGAAGCGCCGGCTTTTCCAGCATATCTTTCTTGCATGCCCTGCTGGCCCGGCTCACAACAGGGCTGCCAGCGACGACTGCCGCCGCCAGAGAGAGGTCTTCATCCGATGTCGGACGATCAGGACAAAGACAGTAAAACCGAATCGCCGTCCGAGAAAAAAATGAGCGACGCCATTGAGAAGGGCAACACGCCCTTCTCACGCGAAGTCACCATGTTCGCCTCGGTCGTCGCCATCTACATCTTCATCGTTTTCTTCCTGCCGCAGGGGTTCGCCACGGTCGCGGAATCGCTGAAGGACATTTTCGAGCAACCGGAAGCATGGCGCATCAATACGGCGACGGACGTCGTTGCACTGGTCACGCACCTGTTTTGGAAGGCGGGAGCCTTGCTCATCCCGATTTTCGTGCTGCTCATTGTGTTCGGTATCGGTTCGTCCATTCTGCAGAACCTGCCCACCCCAGTCCTTGACCGGATAGCACCGAAGATGAACCGCATTTCGCCGGTCGGTGGCTTCAAGCGCATCTACGGCATTCAGGGTCTTGTCGAGTTCGCCAAAGCCTTCGCCAAAGTCGCTGTGGTTTCACTCATCATCGTGCTGACCCTCTGGAGCGACTATTACGCCACGCTCGATTCGATGTTTTCGGACCCGTTGACGATCTTCGCGACGATGTCGAACGACTTTAACAAGATCATGATCGTCATTTTGATCTCGACGGCAGTCATCGCCATCGCCGATTTTTTCTGGACGCGGCATCACTGGTACACCGAACTCAGGATGACGAAGCAGGAGGTCAAGGAAGAGCTGAAGCAATCACAGGGCGATCCGATCATCCGCGCAAGATTGCGCTCCATCGCCCGCGACCGTGCGCGCAGGCGCATGATCACCTCGGTTCCCCGCGCCACCCTCGTCATCGCCAACCCGACACACTATGCGGTTGCACTGCGCTATGTGCGCGAAGAAGGCGATGCGCCGGTGGTGGTTGCCAAGGGTCAGGACCTGGTTGCGCTGAAGATCCGTGAGATTGCAGAGGAAAACGGCATACCCGTTTTTGAAGACCCGCCTCTCGCACGCTCAATGTTTGCGCAAGTCTCGGTGGATAGTGTGATTCCACCGGTATTTTACAAGGCGGTCGCCGAACTGATTCACCGGATCTATGCAACGCAGCCGAAACGGATGACGTAATCCCAATGAAAAAATGCGAATATTCGGAACAACGCGAAAAAATAGTAGCCGATGCGATCCGTCCAGTTGCGACGGAATTGCGGCTGATCGATGCCGCCGACTTTATCGCGATGCTCCGTTTTGAATCGCATGGGAGCCTGGCGGACCTTGTGTCATCGGCCGCGGAACTTTATTTTCTTCCCGGTACCGTGAACTTCGGCATCGGCGGCAACTATTCCCTGGATTGGGGCACGGAGCCGGAAGTGACGCTTGATCTCGAATTGAAGCCGGATGGCGTCACCGTCTATGCGCAGCTTGCTCTGGGCAAGAACTCGGCCGGCCTCGAAATCAACCACATCGCCTTCCAAAGCCCCTCGAATGATCCTGACGAGAATACCGCGTTCCTGGCGAAGAGCCTCAACGCCGCGAAATTCGTCAAATCCTATCCGGCCGCTCTTGCGAGTTGAGTTCCGGATTCCGGCCATGACGGCCGAAAAAATCCCTTCAGCTGATATAACCGAGACGAATGGCCTTGGCGATCGCCTGGATTCTGTTGACCGAATCCAGCTTGGTCGTGGCCGCGCCGAGATAGGCATTCACGGTATGAACGGAAAGTCCCATCTTCTCGGCGATTTCTTCGCTGATATAGCCGTCGCCGGCCATCTGCAGGCAGCCGATCTCACGATCGCTCAGCGATTCCGACGGCAGCATGCGGCGTTCGTCGGCGCCCAGAAGGTCAGTCATGATCTGGCAGCTTCGGCCATGCAGATCGATGATCACCTCGCTCGGCACGTCGATATAGTTTCCCGTGAAGACGACGTATCCATTGCCCTGGGCGCCAAGCCTGACCGGCAGCGCAAGGCCGGAATAGGGCAGGAGTCTTGTGGTCAAACGCTGGGTAAAGCGCCCAAAATCCGGGGTCTCCGCCGCCTGATGCTCGCCCATGCCGTTCCACAGGATCGGAAGCAGCGACGTATCAAGATGCGCCAGCATCTCGGCACCATACGCAGAAACGAGTTCATGCGCCGTAGCCTCGCTGTCAACACCCCAGTTGTCGAGCACGCAACTCAGTTTGCGTGTTGCCGGAAGGCCGTTTCCGTTCAGCCGCAGAACGGCGAAATTCTTGGCGTTGATCTGCTTCTGCATGGCTTGCAGCCGCGCTACGAGCGTCGCAGCCTTTGAGGCCCTTGCCTGTTGCCGGCCGGCCCTGGCATCGTCGCCTGTGCGTGCATGCGGGAGGAAAAAGGTCATAACCGGCCTCCTAGACGAGATTGTTGCGAACGGCGTAGGCGATGGCTTCGGAGCGGGTCTTCGTCGCCGTCTTGCGCATCACGCTGGTGATGTAGTTGTTGATTGTGTTGCGCGAAATTCCAAGGATAACCGCGATCTCGTCGCTGGTCTTGCCCTCGGCAATCCAGAACAGGCATTCGAGTTCGCGTTCGGTCAGTTCGAATTCCCGGTCGGTGCGCGCGCCGCGCTCGCTGGTGAAGCTGGCGAAATACCCCGTCAGCAGACCGACGTCGCGTAGGCTTTCCTGCGACAGGATGACGTCCTGCGGGAAAAGCAGCATCAGCGACAGACGGGCACGCCCGACATTGAAGGTGATCGAGCAATATTCCCGGCTGGTTCCGCGGGCAATATCGATATCGTCCGGCAGACTCATGAAGGCCGGCTGCATCACCGAGAGGCATTTCTCCATTTCATTGGTCTTGGAATGGAGTTGCGACATGACCTTTCCGAGACGTTTGACAACATCGAAAGGCCAATCGGAGCACACCACGAAGTCCAGGCCTTCGTCCTGCGACAGGTCGTACCGCGCGAGGAGATAATGGGTGGCGCCGACATATTCCGTCAGTGCGGCAAGTCCCTTGCTCACGTTGCCGCGTTCGGCGAATTCGCCAAGCCTGCGAATGAGCTGCTCCTTGGAAACAGGCCGTCCAACGCCACGCACACCAGCAACCGGCGAAGGCCAGATCGCAATTTCTGTTTGTAGAGCATCCATGACATTACCCCCGTGATGGATCCGCCCGTGCTCATTCCAACACTTTTGCCGCCGCCGGCAAACGTATCGAGGCTTTCCGCCTTTCCCCGACACCCAAGAAATAAACCCGCGAATCACTACATAAAATGTACATCGCTCTCTGTGAAAAACTACTGCCTCCTTTTCGGGATTTACTTTTGGAGGGAAGCATGAAACGATTCGATAAAATGCGATTTGCGTAATGGCACACGGATTTAGATCGACACCTTCTTTATTTTAATATCCTGTAATATCACTACTTTTTAGATTTTGGCTGAACCATGGCGCGCCGCTTTTTTCCCTGAAGGCCGCGCGATACCCTCCCTAGCGGTTTAAAACCACCGAACAAATCAGTGCTTTTCCTACGGGTCGAATTTGTCAAGTTTTCATTTTTTTATTTGTTTCCTACGATGTTGCTGAATTACATCAGACACTACCATCGTTTAAATTGGCCATCAGCGACAAGGGCGGAAGTTGAAGCATGAATATTGCCGATGTAATATTTAGACTATCCTGCGTCAGCGTGGAATCCCGGAATCAATACATAGGTTGCCGCCGGCAATGCGGCAGACAAACCGGCTTTTCCACCGGGAAAAATTAACAGTCTGTTAAATATAACGAATCCGCGGGGCCATCGTGACCCCATTCGGGTCGTACCCGATTCTTGCGGCCACGCCGCCAGGCCACCACAATACAGAAAACCGCCGCCGGTCTATTTTCGACAGGGGATCGATGCTGCCGATTTGCATGCGTGGTTTTCGCGATCGGCCGCCATGATGAAGGAAGGGCGCCGGAACGGAGATCCATCGCGTCTGGCCCCTTTTGTGCCGGAATAGATTTATCCTGTGCATACTGAAAGACCCGCCAAGGCTTGGCGGGTCTCTTGATCTAGATCGGCAGGAGGCTTTTTGATCAGGCTGCTTTCTCGGCGACCCACTTGCGAAGGATCTTGGCGGCGCGCTCCTCGCTGATTTCCACCATGCGGGCGAGCCTGCGTTCCGGCCCTTCCTTGACCCGGCGGTTGAAGCCGCCTTCGCTGTCGTCGCCGAGGCTGAGCAGGTCGTCGGTGCTGTCGAAGCCGAAGTCGGAACCGAAACCCTCCATAAGCGCACCACCGGCACCACCGGTCGCAGCCGGCGAGAAGTCCGGCAATTCCAGGCCAACCGGCTCGTTATCATTGAGCGCAACACCCCGGCCACCCAGACCCATCGAGCGGGCGAGAGGACGCAGGCCCATCCAGACCACCAGGAAGGCGACCAAGACAAAGGCGAGCGCGTTGATAATGCCACCGAGATTGCGGGTCAGCGTTTCCATGATGCCGGGACCGGCGACCGCTTCGTCCAGCAACTGCGTATTGACGAAATCCATGGCCGTGAGGGTGATCATGTCGCCGCGCGCCGGGTCGAGGCCAACGGCAGAGGCGACGATCTTCTGCATCTCCTGGATATAGGCATCGATCTTCGCCTGGTCCGCGCCTTCGCCGACCATGGCAGCGATCCGGCCACGGTTGACGACGACGGCGACGGAGAGTTTTTCCAGCGTATAGCTGCTCTTGACGGTGGCGACGGTCTTCGAGTTGATCTCGTAGTTGGTCTGCTCTTCCTTCTTTTCCGTCTGGTCGTTCGACTGGGGCCCGGTAGCGCCGCCTGTCGGCGCTGCCTGCGGAACGTTCTGCTGGACGGTCGCAGCATTGTCGGCCTGCTGCTGGCTGGATTTCTGCTCTTCCTTGGTCACCCTTGTCGAGCGCTCGACGCGCGATTCCGGATCAAAGACCGTTTCCTGGATCTGCTGGGTGTCGGTGTTCAGCTTGGCGGTGACGCTAGCGCGGAAGTTGTCCATGCCGAGGAAAGGCGTCAAAGCCTTGTCGATGTTGTTTTCGATTTCCTTCTGGACGTTCTGGATGATGCCCAGCGACTGGTTCATGGCGCTATTGGCAGGATCGTCACCGGACGCCAGGAGTTGGCCAGTCGAATCGAGGATCGTCACGTCGTCGATGCCGAGGCCAGGAACAGACGAAGCCACCAGGTGGCGGATCGAGGCTGCGGCATTGCGGCCGATATTGGCACTGGCGCGGATCATCACCGAGGCCGTCGGGTTCTGCTCGGCCTTTCTGAAGCTGCCGCGGTCGGCCATGACGATGTGGACGCGGGCGGCTGAAATTCCGGAAATCTGCTGGATCGTGCGGGCAATTTCGCCTTCGAGTGCACGGACGCGGGTGACTTCCTGCATGAAGGACGTGAGGCCGAGCGAGCCGACATTGTCGAAGAGTTCATAGCCGGCATTGGCGCTGTTGGGCAGGCCGCGCTCGGCTAGGTACAGCCGGGCCTTACCCGTCATGCCGACAGGAACCTGAATGCTTGATCCGTCCGCGCCAACCTCGAAATTGATATTTGCTTCTGCGAGGGCAACGCTGACCTGGTTGAGATCGTTGCTTTCCAGCCCGACATACAGCGTTTCATAGGACGGTTTGTTGACGTAAAGGCCGGCAGCAAGAACAATCGCCACCGCGATGACACCGGCTGAAACCAGCGCAATGAGCTTGCCTTGCCCGAGACTGGCCAGGTTTTTCGTGACCGTCGAAAGTTGATCCAACAGATTCATTCTGTTTCCGCACCCAGTGGCGCATGTTCCGTTCAGACAACATCGCCTGGGGAGTGAACATGCGCAGATCCAAACATTCGGGTTGCTGATGGATGTGACGCATGTGGCTTCGTCAAATCACGCGCAAATCTACCAGTCCCGATTGGCACACTAGAGAACGAAACTTGCGCGAACTTGTCTCGAAATCGTGCTTTTGGGCGTAGTGCAAAACTCCCACGGCCCAAAACAAAACCGCCGCCCAAGACGATTGTCGAGGCGGCGGTGAAAGCAAACAGGTAGACAGTGTGAGCGGTTAAAATGCCTCGAAATCGCCTGCGGCCTCGGTCAGCGGCTGGGAATGGCCATGACGCAGCATGCCGTTGCCGAGCGATTTCTGCATGTCGGCAAGCTTGACGAGATTGAGCGCCGTCGTGACGTCCACCAGCCAGGACTGCGGAATGGCGGCGGTAACCGTGTCGATGAACTCAGCTAGTCCGCGCGTCTTCTGGACGGCCAGATCGATGCCTTGCAGAACTTTAATCCGATCGGCGGATTCCAGCACCGCCTCGCCATGGATATCGCTGAGCATCGGCTCGATCCGCTCGATGAGATAGGCGACATCATAGAGCTCAGAGACGATGCGCATCATCACGTCCGGGAGCGCCTCATCGATGTGAGGCATATGGCTCTTCATTTCAGTCAGCATTACACGCCCTCACGCTGGCAACAAATGCCGTCCGGGACAACCCGCCGAACGGCTACGCTAAACACTTTGCCAAAGCACAACCCGGCTATGACCCCGGGATGCCACCCAAGCGCTAGAAAAATTCGATCGCGTTGTCGACCGGCTTCGGAACCGGTCTTGGCCGCTGTTCCTGCGCCACGGCCTTCTGCGCCTCCACACCCGTCAGCGCATACTGCCGGGCACGGCCGCTGAGCGGCCAGTATTCGAGCTTGCGGCCGTGATCGCCACCTGTGCTCTCACCGACCACCTGGATCCTTTCATCCATCAGGAACTGGCGCGCAAACAGAGCATTTTGCTCGCCGACATTGGAGAAACGCGCGATCGTCTTAGCACCACCAAAGATCTTCGCTTCCAGCCGATCGCGACGGGCACCCTTCTTCAGGAGCCCGTTGATCAGCAACTCCATCAGATGCACGCCATAGCGTGTCGCATCTCCGCCTGACGAAATCGCATCCGCCGAACCCGGCAGAAGGAAATGGTTCATGCCACCGACGCCCGCAACCGGATCGCGCATGCACGCTGCCACGCAGGAGCCGAGAATGGTCGAAAGCACGACGTCCGGATCGTTGACCACCTTCCATTCGCCCTGAATGACATGTACGCGCTTGGTTGCAGCCTCAGTGATCATTTCAACGCCCCAAATACAGCCTCGATCGCGGCTTTCATCTTTTCGATGGTGAACGGCTTGGCCAGCACGTTATTGGCGCCGAGAGCGGCCGCCTTGGTGACCAGAGCGCGATCGCCCTGCGCCGTCAGCATGATAAAGGCGGCCTTCTTCGTGGCCGGATTGTTGCGCACGGCAGCAAGCAGGCCAAGACCATCCATCTTCGGCATGTTGAAATCGGAAATCACCAGATGATGCGGCTGTGCCGCCATGATCTTGGCCCCCTGCTCGCCATCGCCGGCGACGGTGATCTGCTTGAAACCAAGCTGTTGCAGGGCATCACCCAGCAGCAGGCGGCTGGTGACCTGATCATCGACGATCAGAACTTTGATTTTTTCCGCTAGGGACATTTATTCGCTTCCTTCTCTTCGGGCGGCGGTGCTTTTCAGGACTTCTTCCCCGATTGAGCCGAGGGGTAGTTGTGTTTCGACGGCGCCTAGCTCGTAGGCAACCCTCGGCATTCCATATACGACGCAGGTTTTTTCATTCTGACCGAATGTGCGGGCACCCGCGTGGCGCATTTTCAAAAGACCGGATGCGCCATCGCGGCCCATCCCGGTCAGGATCACACCGACTGCATTGCGGCCGGCGAGTTCCGCGACGGAATCAAACAAGACATCGACGGACGGGCGATGGCCATTGACCGGCTCGCGGTCCAAAAGACGGCAGCTCGGCGATGTGGGGTTGACGACCTGCAGGTGGCGTTCGCCGCCCGGAGCCAGATAGATCTTGCCGATCTCCAGCCGCGCGCCGTCCGTGGCTTCCGCGACGGTTGGTGCGCAAAGCCGGTTGAGACGCTCGGCAAAGCTCTTGGTGAACGTATGCGGCATATGCTGCGTGATCACCGTTGGCGGGCAATTGGCCGGGAATTTCTGCAAGACCGCGATCAGGGCTTCAACGCCGCCGGTGGACGATCCGATCGCGACGATCTTTCTGCTTGCCCGGTAGTCGGAGGCCGCATTGGCATTGGCTGCGCTCGGTGCCGCGACCTTGTTGCCGGAGATGATGAACTTGCGCTGCGAGCGGGCCGCAGCCTTCACCTTGTCGGCGAGATCGCGGAACGGATGCGGATCGCCCGGCAGCGGCTTGCCGACACAATCGAAGGCGCCGATTTCCAGCGCCGCGAGCGATGCTTCCGCCCCCTTGTGCGTCAGAGTCGATACCATGATGACCGGCATCGGCCGCAGGCGCATGATTTTTTCGAGGAACTCCAGCCCGTTCATGTTGGGCATTTCGATGTCGAGCGTGATGACGTCGGGATCGAGATCCTTGATCGCCTGGCGCGCCTGCATGGCATCCGCGGCCTGGCCGATGACCTGGACCTCGGGGTCGCTGCTCAAAATAGCCGTGATCAGCCCGCGCATGGTGGCTGAATCGTCAACGACAAGAACGCGCGCAACACTCATGAGCGGCCTCCATGCGGTTTGCCGGTATAGCGATAGGTGGTGATGCCGATATTGTCGAAGACCGACTTCGCATCGCCGGAGACACGCTCCGAATGGCCGATATAGAGATGACCCTTGGGGTTGAGCATGCCCGCAAACCGCGACCAGATCTTCATCTGGGTCGGCTCGTCGAAATAGATGACGACGTTGCGGCAGAAGATCACGTCGAACTGGCCCTTGAACGGCCACTGGGCCATCAGGTTGAGTTCATTGAAGGTGATCAGCTTCTTAACCCGGTCATCCACCTGCCATTTCTGACGGCCGTTGGCGCTGGTTTCGGTGAACCATTGCTTGCGCATCGCCGGGCTGACGGTTTCAAGGGCGGTCGCGTCGTAGGCACCGGCCCGGGCCAGTGCCAGGATCTTGGGATCGATGTCGGTCGCCAGAATGCGGAAATCATAGTCTGCCGCATTCGGCAGCATCGACAGGACCGTCAATGCAATCGAATAGGGCTCCTGCCCGTCCGAGCAGGCAGCAGACCAGATGCGCACCCTGCCACCATTCTTGGCGCGTGCCAGAAGTTCCGGCAGGACGTCGGACTTCAGATGCTCGAAATGATGGTTCTCGCGGAAGAAGCGGGTGAAATTCGTCGTCAGGTGCGAAAGCATGTCGCGGCGTTCGGCGGCACCGGCGGGCGATGAAACCAGCTGGCAATACTCGCGAAACCCCTTCAGGCCGATATTGCGGATATGCTTGGAAAGCCGCGAGTAAACGAGCGAAGCCTTCGATTCATTCAGATAGATGCCCGCATCGGCATAAATCATGGCCGCGATCTCGACGAGATCACGGCGCGTCAGCGGATATTCTCCGCTCGCCAGGCACTCGTCCGGGGGTAGCTTGCTGTCAAAGGCGGCCGGCATGCTCATGCAGCTTCACTTTCAGTATGAGGAAACACGGCTTCCAGCTCGATCAGGCAGATCATCCGCCCTTCGATCGCCAGAATACCGCGGGCAAATGTCCGCTCGAACTCGGACGTCATATCCGGCGTCGGCTGGATATCTTCGTCCTTGATCGTCAGGATGTCGGAGACCGCCTCGACGAGAAGACCCACAAGCCTGTTCTTGACCTGCGTCACGATGATGACATGGCGCACCGTCGGCTCGGCCGGTTTCATGCCCAGGCGGGCAGACAGGTCGATGATCGGCAATACCGCGCCGCGCAGGTTGATGACGCCCAGAACATATTGTGGCGCATGTGGCATTGGCGTCGCCGGCGTCCAGCCGCGGATTTCCCGCACGGACATGACGTTGACGCAGAATTCCTGATTCCCGATGCGGAACGCGATCAGTTCGCGTCCGCCATTCGCCAGATTTTTTGCCAGATACGTCATAATCTTAACCTGCGGCGGCCAGCGACGATTCGAGTTGCAGGGACTGGCCGCGCGAGGCCGAAACAACGGCATCGACGTCCAGGATGAGAGCGACGCGGCCGTCACCGAGAATGGTGGCGGCAGCGATGCCAGGCACGTGCGTATAGTTGGCCTCGAGGCTCTTGATGACGACCTGGCGCTGACCCTGGATGGCATCGACCATCAGCGCACGCTGGCCACCACCTTCGGATTCCACCAGAAGGGCGACACCTTCGACCGGATTGGCCTGGGTTGCACGGAAGTTCAGGATGCGGCCGACATCCACCAGCGGGCAGAACGAGTTGCGGATGGAGATCAGCCGCTGTGTCGCACCAAAGGAGTGGATCGCTGCAGCGTCCGGCTGCAGCGTTTCGACGATCGCCGTCAACGGCACGACCAGCGTCTGGCCGGCGACAGTGACGACCATGCCGTCGAGAACGGCCAGCGTCAGCGGCAGGCTCATGGTGAAGACCGAGCCGTGGCCGGGCTTCGACGAGATGTTGATGCGTCCGCCGAGCGCCTGGATGGAGCGCTTTACCACGTCCATGCCGACGCCGCGTCCGGAAAGGTCGGAGACCTTGTCGGCGGTGGAGAAGCCGGCGTGGAAGATCAGGTTGTCGATTTCCTCGTCCGACAGATTGGCATCGGCGGCGATCAGGTCGTTGTCGATCGCCTTCTGGCGAACCTTCTCGCGGTTGATACCGGCACCGTCGTCGGAGAGTTCGATGACGATGCGGCCGGAGCGATGCTTGGCGGTCAGCTTGACGGTGCCTTCGGCATTCTTGCCGGCGGCAATGCGCTTTTCCGGCATTTCAAGGCCGTGATCGACGGCGTTGCGGATCATGTGGGTCAAAGGCTCGGCCAGCTTGTCGATGACCGTCTTGTCGACTTCGGTGTTTTCGCCCTCGGTGACGAGGCGGACCGACTTACCGGTGATATCGGCGATTTCGCGGACCGTACGCGCCATGCGCTGGAAAACCGGCTTGACCGGCTGAGCGCGGATGGCCATGACCGAGTCCTGGATCTCGCGGGTTAGCTGCTGCAGCTCTTCGAGGCCCATGTTGATCGAGGAAACGCCGTTCGAGTCATTCTCGATGACGCTCTGCGACAGCATGGCCTGGTTGATGACCAGTTCGCCGACGAGGTTGATCAGCCGGTCGACGCGATCGAGATCGACGCGGATGGTCGGGGCGGCTGCAGACGAAGCCTGCTGGGCATTGTTCTGAGCGGCAGCGGCGGCTGCACCCTTGTCGCTGGCAGCAGCGCGCGACGCGCTGGCGGCCATCTGGACGACATTGGATGCGGTTTCGGCGGCAGCGACAGCTTCCTGCGCAGCGGCAATCTGTTCTTCTTCCTCGACAACGCCGAGCGGCACATCGAGTTCGCCGTCAAGTGCTGAGAGATCGAACGGGACCGGCTGCATCGGCAGGTCGTCGCCGCTGACTTGAGCAGTTTCGCCGGTTTCCAAGGCCGTCACTTCGAGATCGCAATCCCATTCGGCAAATTCGAACACCGAGCGCACGGCATCTTCGCCCTTGTCGGTCTTGATCGAGACTTTCCAGGAGAAATAGGCGGCTTCCGGATCTATCTGGTCGAGTGGCGGCAGGCTGTCCATGTTGCAATGGATGCTCATTTCACCCAGGCGCGAGAGATCGCGCAGGAGCAGCGTCGCTTCATTGCCCTTGGTATAGAGTTCTGACTTCGGCTTGAAGACAATCTCATAGGACGGAAGATCGGCAGACACGTCGTCGTCCCCACCAAAATCGTCAAACGAAAATGCGACCGGGACAAAGCCGTCATCGCTGACGACAGGGGCCGGCGCGGCAGCGACCGGAGCAGCCTTGGGTGCTGCGGCGAGTGGGGCCGCGGCAGCCGGGGGCGCCTCGCCCTTGGCAAGAGCTTCAAGTTCCCGGATCAGCTGTGCCGAGCGTGCCTGATCGACGCTGCCGCCATCGCGGGCGACATTGGTCAGGTCGGCCAGCACGTCGGCTGATTTCAGCATGACCTTCAGGACATCCTGGTTGGGTTCCAGCTTGTTGGAACGAACGCAATCTAGCGTGGTCTCAAACACGTGTGCGAAAGAGACAAGATCATCCAGCCCGAACGCTCCGGCGCCACCCTTGATGGAGTGCACCGCACGGAAAACCGCGTTCACCGTTTCCGGATCCCGGTCGCCGTCATTGAGCCGCAGGAGACCGGATTCCAGTTCAGCGAGTTGCTCCTCGCATTCCTGGAAGAAAATCTCTTTGATTTCGTTCATATCCATGGGGAGGAATCCTGGCTTTAGGCGGTTACGCGCTCGATGGCA